>Ga0080006_1136986_pt1 | contig 26213 bp, 24 predicted proteins | sample RS3BMetagenome_FD_69209 | JGI IMG/M metagenome (GOLD analysis project Ga0080006, IMG submission 69209) | Ferric oxide microbial mat and aquatic microbial communities from Rainbow Spring, Yellowstone National Park, USA - RS3B (SPADES... ...
CGACACGGATAACAAGACCGACGAGTCGCATCGCCAGTCTCACCAGGTCAATCCCATCGGCGTCTCCACCGAGCCCGTGAACCAGTAACCCCATGGGTTGCCCCGGTCGCCAGCCAGTTGGCACCGAATCATGGACCACCAGTCGATCGCCATCGGCAAGTGGAACCTGATGATCGACCGAATCAAGCCGCGCCGGCAAGCCGAACAGGTATCGACTGACGATGGTCTGAAGATGACCGGTGGGAAGAAGGGGATGAGGGTCGAACGGTGGAACAACCAGGCTGGTCACCTCAGAATATCTCATCGACGATCGAATAATCATTTTTATAGTGGACCGGATCAGCAGGCATCAAATTAGATTAGATCAATGGGAATTCGATAGTTTTTCTCTCGACCATCGCTTGGTTGCCGATCAGGACGGTCGCCGCGTTGATCAGGCCGTCGCGTGCATCGCAGATTGTGGCCGGGTCTTTTCGGCGAACATGATCAATGAAGTCCACGAGTTCGGCCCGGGTATCGTCGCCATTGGCTTCGATCTCGAAGGGCTTGCCGCGATGAGCCCAGGGGTCGTTGGAGAGCTTCAGGGTCTTTCCTGACGTGATGATCGAAGCGTCTCGTTCGACTCGTCCTTCGCGAGCCGACCAGTTTGGGTCATCGACACCTGCTTCCTTGTAGAAAAGTCCCTTGGACTGGGTCAGCAACAGCGTCCCCTTGGTGCCCAAAATCAGCTCAGAAGCTCCTTCATAGGCATTATTCTGGATCGAGGAATAGGTGACTCGAACCGTTCTTTTTTCGAGACCAGATCCAACCTCATACTCATAGAGACAATGAACATTATCGAAGACCTCGCGACCATCTCGCCAGTAGTCGATGCCACCCGAGCCCAGGACCCGGACGGGCGGTCCACCAAGGAGCCGGTTCGCCACGTCCATCTGGTGAGCGGCCAGCTCGGACATCAGGCCCTGCGAGCTTTCGCGAAATAGTCGCCAGTTCAGCCGACGATCGAGACCCGGCCAGCGTTGGTCATCGCGAGGCACCGGCACCGGTCTTCGCCAGTTGTTATGGCGATGCCAGCGGCAATCGATCGCGGAGATCGCCCCGAGCATCCCCGACTCGACCATCGCCTCGGCCTGGCGGTAAATCGCGTTCGCCCGTCTTTGCAGGCCAAGCTGAAAAATCCCTTGATGAGCCTTCACGATCCCGGCCAATTCCCGAGCCTGATCGATCGTGTGGCACATCGTCTTTTCACAGAAGACCGCAATCCCGGACTCGATCGCTTCGCGAGCCATGCCAAAATGCCGATCGAGGGGCGTTGCCACGATCAGAGCCGCAGGCCGGGTCTCAACAAGCATCTTCGAGAGACTGGTGAACGCCCGGGCCTTCGGACCGGCATAATTCTGGCCACGATCGAGGTGAGGCGTATAGTCGTCGCAGACGGCGACGATCTCCGCGTTGTCGATCGTCGAGAGAGCACGGATCAGATCGCAGCCCCGTCCTCCAGTCCCGACCACGGCCACGCGAACCGGCTCGTCATCACGACTGGCCCCGGCCATTGCCAGCGCGGCCGAGCTTAGCAAGAAGCTCCGACGGTCGGTTTGAGCTTCGGTCATGGCCGTCCCCCCTGCCCTAGCCATTCGATCGCGACGACTTCATCCACCCCAGCGATCCAGGCGACCAGAATTTCCGGCCAACGAGTCACGAACTCCCTCGCGCGATCCCGTCCCATCGCGAGCAACGCCGTCGATAGCACCTCGGCCTCCGTGGCTGATCGTCCGATAACGGAACAGGCTGCTGGTTCTTCGAGCGGCTGGCCTCGAATCGGGTCCATCAGGTCGGATCGGTCGGCTCCGGGATGAAAGACCGCGGAGGTCGAGATTCCAGAGTCATCGAGGTCGACTTGAATCAGCTCGGAATTTTCGACGGTCGAAAAAGGGTCGCGGAGTCCGATCCGCCATCGAGAGCCATCAGCCTGCCGTCCTCGGATCAGAATCGAGCTGGTCCCTCCGTGCAAGACCGCCGACCCGATGCCGAACTCTTCCAGGACTCGAGCCGCTACCTCCAGAGCATAGCCTTTGCCATAACCGCCTAGATCGAGCCGGATAGATGGGTGGAGCAACCGGACCGTCTGACGATCCGGATCGAGTGTCACCCATTTCCCGGAATTCGGCGTGCAATCCGCAGTGATGTCGAAATAGCCCAGGGTCTTATCCAACCAGCCCAGACAATCGCTCACGACCGAGAACAGTTCGCGGTCGATCCGGACGGGATGGTCGTGGGCCTCCTGGTTGATCCGGGAAATCTCGGAAGCCCGGTCGTACCTCGATAAAAGACGTTCAACTCGTGATACCTCATCGAGCGCGGCCTCGCCGACCGCACTCAGGTGATCGGGATCCTCGCCGACGAGCCAGAACTCAAAGGAGGTGGCCATCGCCGGCCTCGTGCATCGAACGGTAACCCGTTCAAGCGTAGCAGCGGATCTCATAGATCCTCGCCTGGTCGAGACCGTTGGTCGCGGTGATTTCGAGGCGGATGGATTTGACCGGAACTGGAGGGAAGTCATGGCGACGAAGTCGCTGGTGATTCGCGACCATCCGGACGAGTTCGACCTCGCGCCCGTCATAGGTTCGTGCCATGATCTTGTAGTCCCGGACCGTCTCGGGTTGCGGAGCCCGGACCATCTTCGCGTTGTGCGAGTCGGAAGAGGTCAAGGTCAACTCGCGCTGAAAGCCAGAGTCGAACGTGATCTGAATCCGGCGGATCGCCTGGGGCTCGGACCAGGCTAGCTCGATCCAGGGCGGCCCGCCCGCCATCGGAGCCACCCATCTGTGGTCGACCGATCCGACCGCGTCCCGGGCGAATCCATCGATGATATTTTCCGGCTTCGAACCTTCGGCGGAAGTCGAGGCGGTCACGCTGGCTCTTCTTGCGAGGTCGGCCGGATCCTCGTTTTTGAGATTTTTGATCGTCTGATCGTCTCGGAGCAAGGTTTGCTGGAGTTCGATCAGTTGACTCTGCTCGTGATAAAGCTGCCGAGGGGTCAGTCCCTGGCGGACGCAAAGCGCGGCGGCCGTGCCCGCGGCCTGTCCCATCACCGCACAGGTCGCCATGACCCGGGTCGAGGTGAAGGCCACGTGGCTGCAACTGGCATTGCGACCGGCCATCATCAGATTGGCCAGGTCTTTCGAATAAAGCGAGCGGAGTGGGATGTTGTAGACGTCAGGGAGTTTGGTGCTCACAAACGGGGGTTTCTCCACGTCGTCGAACCCACCCGGCGGGTGCTCATCGAGACCCCAGCCTCCCAGGGCGACGGCATCCTTGAAGTCGCCGTTGAGACCCATCAGATCTTGCTGGGTCAGGATGTGGTCGCCTTCAATCCGACGGCTTTCTCGCTTGCCGGGAACCATCCCCACCCAGTCCATCGCCCAGTTCGCGGCCTTGGGATATTTGCCGCTATTCTTGATGTGATTCCAGACTCCGGTGACGATCGAGAGGAGTTCAAAGCGGATCCGTTCGTTATCACGGATCGAGTCGGTCGAGCCTCCCCATTCAATCCACCAGTATCCGTATTCGAACGAGGAAATCGGCCGGAACCTCAACTGTTTCTCGTCGATCTTTCGGGCCCATTTCGGGGCGGTAAAAGGCATCGGCCGGCCGAAGTCGCGAGCCGTGAAGAGGACGCTACTGCCCAGGGTCTCCCGGGTCGGCCTGGCCCAGGCCAGGGGCTCGGAAAATTCTTGACGTGACTCGTGCCCCCATCGGATCGTGGCGCCGGCTTCGAGTGCCAGCCGACTATCGCCCGTGCAGTCCAGATAGAGTTTGGCGACGATCCGGTAGAGATGTTCGGTCTTGTCGGACCGAGCCATGACCCGGCGGATCTCACCGTCTCTGGACTCGACCGCGTAGACGGCGGTGTCGAGAAGGAGCGTAATATTGGGCTCGCTGACGATCTTGTCGTAAAGGAGTAGATCCCAGAGTTCCCAACAACGTTGAGGGTTATTCGCGGCATCGTCGAGGCGGAGTTCCTCGATGATCCCACCTTCCCGCCAGCCCGGTCGGCCCGTGTGGTTGTTGGCTCCGACCACATGCATCTTCACTTCCGAGCTGGAATTTCCGCCCAGTCGGGATCGATCCTGAACCAGAAGCACCTTGGCTCCATTTCGGGCCGCCGCGATCGCCGCGCAAACTCCGGCGGGACCGCCTCCCGCAACGAGGACGTCGATCGAGAGATCGACCAGCGTCATGCGAGGTTCGCCCTCGAACCGCCGGGCGTCGAGTGTCGGGTCATTCGGTGCGATCGATCGAAAGCTTTCGCGAATTTCCGCCGGAGATCGTTCGGGTGGCTTCGCCTCGGACTGACCGTCAGCAAGCACGAGGAGCGAGTAAGTCGAAAACCCAGCCGTCGCCAGAAAATCGCGACGGGTCCGACGAGCTGAAGGTTCATGCATGGGTCGCATCCTCGAACCGGAGGTTGGTGAGCCACCGAAATTGAGGATATCACGACCAGCAACGGAGGGGGAGAGGTCGCTTCGGAAGTGTCAGGAATGAGTGGATCAAGATCGAGGAGTTTGGATTGATCAAGTCCGAGAGGAAGATTTGAAAAGAGATTTGAACCGAGAAAACTGGGGAACTAGGATTCGAACCTAGACTAACTGCTCCAGAGGCAGTCGTGCTACCGTTACACCATTCCCCAAAAGCGACGGATGGTCATGGCTCGCCTCAACCATTCGTCGATGTCGGAAGCTTATCAGGCTTCGCCTGAAATTTCAAGATCGGTCGGATCTCAAGATTTCGAGTCTCGCGACGGGTCATGCGGCCACCGTTTTCGCAGGATTCATCTTTTTCAAGAACCAGCGGTAACCCTGTTTCTTCTGCAAATCGGCGAAGGTCGCCGCCGCTTCGAGGAGAATTTGCATCTTCTTCAACTCCTCGAGATGATCTTGACCATCGTAGTCAGCTTCATCGAGCATGACTTCGATGCTGGTCAAGGCGGCATCACGCGCTGCTTCGAACGTATCGTAACGGTCATAGAGGTCAGGATCATACTGTCCCTCCGGGTCGTGGATCACCGTATCAACCTGCTCGATCGCCAGTTGAACGAAAGGCTTATTCTGGATGGGCATCGGAGATACCTCGATTCTTTTGAAGGAAAACTCGGGAAGCAACGTCGTATACGATTGTCCGTGACGCGAAGTTCGGACTGTTCTCATGGATTGATGGTTTCGTGGAAGTTTCTTGACTCCGATCGATCGAGTACCCGATCAGCTCCTGAGGTGCCTCCGTCGCATCCATTAAGATTCTACGTCCTGAATTCTGATTTCATTGCAAAGTTCAAGCCGGAGTGAACTCTCCGCTGCGCGTCCGGATTGTAGATCGGGCCATTCTTCTCTATCTTGGGAAGAGGCACGGTGCTTGACGAGACTGACACAAATCCGTGTCGAGGGGAGCGAAGGCTTTGACGGCGAGAAATGAAAGTAGCCAGGCGGGCGGCCCGACCGGTCCGACCCATTGTGACTTTTGTGGTCGGACGACCGTCGAGGCGGGACCGATGGTCGCCGGCAACGCGCTCGTCCAGCGGGGCATCCGAGAGAACGACGCCCACGTCTGCTCGGATTGCGTCGAGGCCTGCGAGGGATTGTTCCGCCGTCGGGAACGAAAGGAGCCGCCTGTCGGCAAGTTGCCGACGCCTCGCCAGTTGGTGGCGCATCTCGACGACTACATCATCGGCCAGGATCGGGTGAAGCGGACCCTTGCCGTCGCCGTCATCAACCATTACAAACGGGTCTGGGCCTCCTCCCGACCGATCGAAGATCCGCGGCTCAAGGATGTCGAGGTCGCCAAGAGCAACGTTCTCCTGATCGGCCCGACCGGTTGCGGCAAGACAGCCCTGGCTCAAACGCTGGCGAGAAAGCTCAACGTCCCCTTCGCCATCGGCGACGCGACCACCTTGACCGAGGCCGGTTACGTCGGCGAGGACGTCGAGAACCTGATCCTCAAGCTGGTCCGAGAGGCCGATTTCGATGTTCAGCTCGCCGAGCGCGGGATCATTTACATCGATGAAATCGACAAGATTGGCAAGACGAGCCAGAATGTCTCGATCACTCGCGACGTCTCGGGCGAGGGGGTTCAGCAGGCTCTCCTGAAGCTTCTGGAAGGAACCGTCGCCAACGTCCCGCCGCAAGGTGGTCGGAAGCATCCCGAGCAGGAATATCTTCAGGTTGACACTAGTCAGATTCTTTTCATCTGCGGTGGAACCTTTGTAGGTCTTGAAGACATCATCGGCAAGCGACTCGGTCGCAAGATGATCGGCTTCGGCCGTGGCGCGAATTCGCCCGACAAGGAGATGGAACGAAACGAACTGGTCGCCCAGGTCACGCCCGAAGATCTGGAGCGATTCGGGATGATTCCCGAACTCGTCGGTCGGCTTCCCGTGATCAGCACTCTCGACCAGCTCTCGGTCGAGGATCTGGCCAAGATCCTGACCGAGCCAAAAGACGCCCTCCTGAAACAGTATCAGGTGCTCTTCCACCACGACGACGCGAATCTCGAATTCACCGAACCCGCGATCCTGGAAATCGCCCGGCTGGCCAAGGCCCGGGGAACCGGGGCTCGGGCTTTGCGGTCGATCATGGAAAGCATCATGCTCGAGATCATGTTCGAGCTTCCGGACCGAACGCCAGGTCAGACCTACCTCCTCAACGAGAAGGTTGTTCTCGGTCAGGAGTCGCTGTTCGCTCAGGCTGCGGCCTGAGCCGTCTCGACCGAATTCATCAAAAAGGGTCGCGGACCAGCCTTGGTCCGCGACCCTTTTTTTCTTGACTCACGAAGGAGAATTCAGCGGCGATCCGAAGTGACAGTCGTCGCAACGCCCGAAGCCTTTCTGGCTTTCTCCAGGTACTCAGGAATCAATTTTTCGAGCTGGCCTCGAGCGTTGACTGAAGCGAGCTTTCCCTGAGCATCGACCAGAAAAACGCAAGGGATAGAATTGATATGCCACGAGCTTGAGAACTCACTCTGCCAGAAGTTGCCCTGGTAATACTGGGGCCAGCCCATCTCGTTCTTGGCGACGAAGGCCTTGAGCTTGTCGAGGCCACCTTGAGCCTTCGATTGATCGAGGCTGACGCCGATGAACTCGACACCCTTGTCCTTGTACTCGGCGTAGATCTTCTTCATGTTGGGGATCTCGGCCACGCAAGGGGGACACCAGGTGGCCCAGAAGTCGATGACCACGACCTTTCCCTTGAGTGCCTGAATCGAGACGGGTTGTCCCTTGATCGCGTCGTTGAATTCGAGATGAAACGGCATCCCAATCATCTCGGTGATGTCTTCCGGGATCGATTTTTGGCTGGCTCGCTCCACCAGTTTCTTGCTCACCGAGCTTTCGGGATAATCGTTTTGAATCCGGGCCAGAAGGTCGGCCTTCTTCGCCTTGTCGGAGGCAGAAGAGGCGGCCTGGAACATCAACGCGGCCACTCGCTCATCCTTAGGGAATCGTTTGGCGAAATCCTCGATGGCCGGCATGACCTCATCAAGGCGGACCTTCTCTCCCGCGTTTTTCAGGACCAGGCTTGCCTTGTAAAAAGAGGCCTCGGCCACGAGCTTTGGATTTTTATTTTTGGAGAGAATCTCGCTGATCTCGGTCTTGGTGGTCTGGTTGGATGCGACCGTCGAGGGCCGGAGCTGCCACCGTTCCGGCATCAAGCGGACAAGTTCGGCGTTGGTCGGCGAGGTCTTGTAGAGTTCAAGAATCAGCCTGGCCTTCTGATCGGCCAGCTTCAGACGCCGGGTGACCTCGCCAGGCTCCTTGGTTGACTCGGAGGAAGGAACTTTGATTGCGTCGATCTCGGCGATAATTTTTTCCGCCGGCCGATCAGCCGACCAGGCGACAGAGCAAGCCAGCAGAGAACAGACCGCATAACTCGCCAGCCGTCGGAACTTGTTCGTCCGCATGGTCCGCCTCCGAGGAAAAGCCGGTCATCTCCGACCATCAGAGGTCGGACTCTCTTCGGTCCTGTTCATGGGGCGAGAACAGATACGATAATCCCGGGCATCTTCGACAGGCAATGATTTTAAAAAAAGGACTTTCTTTATTCCAGATCCGCGGGAAATGTTTCTGGAGGCAAGCCTTTTGTCGACCGTTTGCTGGACTGCGCCGATCGGATACTGAGCCAGGTCGTTGGTGCCATGACCAGAGCGAACCCGATCAGCCCGATCGGATCAAGATAACGGCCCCAGAGAACGACATCGAAGATCATCGCGAAAACAACCTGTGCCAGGCCCACCACCGCGACCTTGGCCGGCGCACCGACAGCATAAGCCTTGGTGAGCAAGATCTGTCCGATCGTCCCCGTCGCGCCGATGCCCAGGAGATACACCCAGGTCATCGGTTCGAGCAAGCCGGGAGAAAGGACATCCTGGCGGAGAATGAGCCAGACCAGTGAGATCAAGCTCGCCACACCCGCGAAGTGGGCAACCACCGCCCGGGAATCGATCTGGCGGAGCCGATGCAGACCCAGCATGGCGACTGCGGACGAGACCGAGCTGAGCAGGGCCACCATCGCGGCCAGGCGATCGCCAGAAAGGTGGGGCTGCTCGATCAGGACGACCCCGGTCAACCCACAGGCCACCCCTAGAAATTCCCCTCTTGTAGGAGGTCTGCGGAGAATCAAGGCGGTGATCAGGACAATCCAGAGCGGTTGAATGCTGAAGAGGGTGATGGCGTCGGCGATCGGCAGTCGGGTCAGAGCGTAGAAATTGCAGACCAGGCTACAACTTCCGGCAAGACTCCGAACCCAGAGGCTCCGGGGTCGCCAGACGACCAGTTCCGAACCCGAAGACACCGCCAGGCTCGCCGACGTGGTCAGCATCATCACGGCCCGGACCAGGGCGATGATCAGCCAGTCGCACCGAGATCCGACCGAATGCGTCATCGCTCCCATGGTCGCCAGCGATAACGACGACCCCAGGATGTAGAGAGACGCCCGATCGAGACCTTTTCCCAACCTCGACGGCTTTCCCAGCACGGTTTCGGTCAACGCCGCTCCCCGATCGAGTTGGGCCGATCCTGAAATCGGACTGCGTAAAGCCAGCAACGATGATTCATGAACTGGATCGACCTTTCGGGTCGAAGACCGGCCTTTTCGGCGACCCGTCGCGAAGCCAGGTTATCGCGATGGATGATCGAGACCAATCGGCCCAGGCCAAGCTGGTCGAACCCAAAGTCGCGGATCGCCCGGGCCGCTTCGGTTCCCAGGCCGAGACCCCATCGCGAACGATCAATCAAATAGGCGATCTCAACCTCGTCGTGATCCTGAAGTTTCTGAGGAAGCAGACCACAACGACCGATCAGGTGACCGTCCGTCCGATCGATCGCCGCCCAGAGACTGAACCCGTGGTCCGACTGAAGCTGGATGCATCGCTCGAGCTCGTTGCGGACCTCCACTCGGTTCCTGGGTCCCGAGGTGAAATAGCGCATCACTTCGGGGTCGGCCTGGATCGCGGCCAGAGCGTCGAGATCGTCGAGATGGAGTGGTCGCAAAAAAAGGCGGTCTGTCTCCAGGACCAGTTTCGAGGCATCCTGTTCCATCGAAGCAAGCCTCGCCTTCCTGAGACCACCCGAAAAATTCAAGCCTTCCTGGACATTATGGCATTAAGGATCAAGGTCCGACATCCCGGACAGACCTACTTCGAGCCGGGAGAACGGTCACGCGGCTTGATCACCAGAGCAATCGATCCCCAGGCTTCGCCTTCTTCCCTCATCACGGTAGACCTCGCGATCAGATCCAGCGTCAAGAGATTCCTCGGTTGGAGAAGACCATCGATCGGCAACGACCAATCGATGATATCGGACGGAATGGGTCCCAGGTCGAAGCCGTTCAGATCGGCTTTTTGCAGGTCAGGAACCCTCTCAAATTCGAGCCAGGCCGATTCGGTTTGCGGGTCGATCGGAGGTTGCCCGAAGTGCCGCGTCAATCGAATGGTTCCTGACTGTTCCAACGTCCAGATAACCGGAAGCCGGAAGTTCCGGATCCGATCCGGCTCGGTCCCGGGTCGAGAGAATTCCCAGCCCCCCCGGAACCGGATCCGATGGTCGGACATGGCGTGAACGCCCCCAATAAATAAGGAAGTCGCCGAGGGATCGTCGTGGATCTGGTCTGGCGAGTCGAGGACAGGATGATTATAGTCAGTCAACGATAGGATGACCCGAGGGAGTAATCTCCTTCGACGGTTGGCCGGGTCGAGTGCCTTGTTGCGTTTTCCCGCTCTGAGCCACATCGGTGAGCGTCGCGACGGGGACGATTGGGCCTCGACGTCCCCCTCGGTTCTCGAGGGACCCAGCCGTTGCAAGTCCATCGGAGGCAGACCTCCCGACGCGGCGACGCGTCGACCTTTGGTTCGAGACCGTCGCGGATCGCTCCATGAGCATTGGCCCACTGCATGCCGAAGCGAGAACCAGGACGCTCACAGGCGTCCAGATTCTCGGAACCGGCCGCTATCTGCCCGACAACGTGATCACGAATCACGACCTGATGGCCTCGCACGGTTTCGACCCGGAATGGATCGTGAACCGGACCGGGATCACCGAGCGACGTTTCGCCCTTCCTCACCAGGCGACCAGCGACCTGGCCGTCCACGCGGCAAATCGCTGTCTGAAGGCCAGCGGTTGCGACCCGTCTGAGGTCGATCTTCTGGTGGTCGGAACGTTTACACCGGACATGAGCTTTCCGTCGACCGCCTGCCTGGTCCAGGATCGGATGAAGCTCAACTGTCCGGCCTTCGACCTTCAGGCCGCCTGCGCGGGATTCATGTACGCGCTGGCGACGGCCGCTCAGTTTGTCGCCGCCGGGACGAGTCAGCGGGCCCTGGTGATCGGAGCCGACTGCAACAGCCGGGTCATCAACCCGAACGATCAGAAGAGTTTTCCGCTCTTTGGCGATGGTGCCGGCGCGGTCCTACTTGCTCCGGGTTCGCGCGATCAGGGGATGCTGGCTTATCAACTGGGGACGGACGGATCGGGCGGCGACCTGCTCAATCGCCCGGCGTGTGGAAGTCGGATGCCACCGTCGGCCGAGGCTCTGGAAAAAGGGTTGCACTACCTGACCATGGACGGCCGGGCCGTCTTCAAGTGGGCCGTCCGGATCCTGGCCGACTCCTGCCAGGCTGTGCTGACGAAGGCCGGGCGATCGATCGACGATGTTCGCTGGTTCATCCCTCACCAGGCGAACGTCCGGATCATTCACGCCGCCAGCGACGTTCTGGGATTTCATCGAGACGTCGTCTTCAAGAACCTCGAAAAGTACGGCAATACCTCGGCCGGCTCGATCCCGATTGCTATCGATGAATTGCTTGAGGAAAAGCAGATCAGTCGAGGCGACCTGATCCTGACCTCAGGATTTGGCGCGGGACTCAACTGGGGCACGGCGCTCTGGCGATGGTAAAACAGAGACCGCCCAGCCCGGTTCTCCCTGGTTGAGGAAGAACCGACCCGGGCGATGGCTCTGACAAGAATCAAAGGGCTCAGGTGGTCTGGTTCGAGCCCTTGGGATGAACGACGACATGCTTGTGTCGAGCGTAAATCCCCGAATTCTTGTTGCCCAGGACCGTCGTTCCGGTCGAGGTCGTCAAGATCTGTCCGGCGACGGCCCCGGTGATCGTCCCGTTGCCCGCCGTATCGTTGCCGTTGCCGTAGATCCCATCGTTCGGCCGATACGAGGCTGAGATCACTGAGTCGACCAGGCTCCCTCGAAGGGTGAGTGGGCCGAGAGTGCTGGAACCGGTGACTCCTTCGGAGCCGCCAATCGCCGAGTAGTAGTTGTAGCCGGCCTTGAGCTCGCTGTTGGTCAGGTTGCCGACGATGTGGATCTTGCCGATCGACCCGCCCGCGGCCACCAGCGATTGAGTCACGGCCGAGCCGGGCTGACTGACGTAGATCGCCGTTTTCGCCAGGCCGCTCTGGATCAGGCCAGGATTCTGGGAAGTCTGCAAGAACTGGCCGTTCGGACCTACGATCAGCTGGCCGATCGTGCCTTCGGTGACGACCTGGACACCTTCGAGCCCGAGCGCGGCGTAGCCGTAGGCCGAGGTCGGCGTGCCATAGTAGATCGGGTTGGTGCTGGAGCCCGTTGGGTTGCCCAGCCCCTTCTCGAATTTGAGCAGCTTGATGCTGCCATGCGCATCGATCCCGACCGCGTCGGTCTGGCCGCCGATCTGGATGTAGCCCACGGAGTCCAGCCCGGTCAGGCTGTTCTGGAACGGCTGAATCGCCTTCGAGAAGGTGACGTTGGTGATCGAGCCCGTCGCCTTGACGTGGTTGATCGCGGTCGTCTGCACGGCCGTCCGACCCGTCGTCCCGACGATCGGGAACTGGTACTCCAGCGCCGCGCTGGAAGTCGGGATGAACTGGGGCGGGATGACCAGAGTCGCGTTGTTGGGATCGGGGTAGAGAGTCGCCAGGTTGGGCTCCTGCCCGATCGAGACGACATCGAAGCTCTTGATCGCGCCGTTGACGATGAGATCGATCGTCGGCGAGGTGATCGGACCGGTCGGCACGACACCCGGGTTGATCGCGCCGGTCGTCGGATCGGTCGAGAATGCCGATGAGTCGAACACCGTGTTGTAAATGTGGTCGATCCGGATGTTCGGCTGGACGGTGAGCGGTGTCGTCGAATTGCCGATCTTGATGTCGATCGGATCGGACGAGATCGACGGATTGAGGCTGACGATGCCCGAGTTCGCCGCGTTGGGCGTCGGAAATCGGCCGTCGATCCCCTCGAATTCGAGCAGGCCGACGCCGCCCTGGAGGTCGATCCCCGTCGTCTGGTTGAGAGCTGACTCGAGCGGCGAAAGCGTCGGCGAGCCCGGCGGTGTGATCGTATCCGTCAGGACAAAGCCATTCAGGAGGACCGACTTGATTCCCTGGGTATCGACCAGGGCATTGAAATGAACCTGACCCAGCGTCGAGAGCAATTCGGACGTTGACGGCTGGTAGAACGACTGCTCGACCGTGCCGGTCAGAACCGACTTGGTCGGGCTCGTGTTGATCAGAGTGATCGTGTTGATGTCATCATCGAGCACCCCGTCATTGGGAGTGACGTCGGTCACAATGATCTCGCCAGGTCCGGTCAGCCGGAGCGTGTACCGGTTTCCCTGGCGATCCTGCCCGGTGATCAGCTTCCCTTCGTTCTGATATCCGGCAAGAATGGCCGGATTCGTCCCGATCGGGTGATTGATCTGAGGCAACGGAACCGACCCCGGATTGAGAGCCGGGCTCGAATCCGTCAGTGGATACGAATTGATATTCAGATAAGGTGACTGGGTGAGCAACTGGCGACTTTCCAGCGCTTCCAGGTTGGACCACAGCCGATTGCGGGCCGGGTCGAGTCGGGCAGACCGCCGACGCTTGGAACTCATAGGAGACTCCCTTCACTGACAACCCGTCCGCGATCGACGACCCTGATCCCCAAGGGACCAAGACTCAACCTGGACCAAGGCCGCCATCCTCTGGACGGACAGGCCAACTGGAACACGCCCGCATCGAGCCCCAGGCGACCGGGATCGAGAGTTATCGGGACCTCGCCCGACAACCCCGGTCACTCGAGCACGAAGGAGATTACTGCGGTACTCTTCGACGCCGAGAACCGGCTTGCTGTATGTGACTCGGCAAAATGGGAGATTCACGGTATCGAGGAAAGCGAGGATACCGATTATGAAGCAGGAGGGAGGGCGAGTTGTCCGAGGGCTTCGGTCTCGGAGGCGGCGATGTCGAGGAGAGTCGTCAGCTTCATGGAATCGAGAATTTTCTGGACGTCGGGGTGAACTCCAAACAGGACAACTTGTCCTTGATCCGACTCGACTCTTCGTTTGGTTCCGATGAGGAAAGCAATTCCGGTGCTCGAGATAAAATCGATCGTGGAGAGATCCAGGGCCACTCGTGGGTTTGGCATGTTGGCCAGCGTTTCGTACAAACTCTGTCTGAGACCGATTTCCTGATATTCATTGAGGGCGGCCCCGGACGGTCGAACCACGAGAACGCCGCTCTTGTATTCGATCGGGAGCGGTCGCATGGCGGTCTCATCCTCCCCGAGTGCCCGGATCGACCGGGCATCTAATTCATCCCAAGAATCAAGTCCAGGTTAAATCGGACTGACGTCGATTTCTGAGTAGGCAGCCGATCCCTGCGTCAGCCAGATGGCTCGATCCCGACTCTTCCGATTTTACCCGAAGAAGGAGCCGCGTGCCATGAAACCGTCACGACGAACCGTGGTCTGGTTACTCGCCTTCCTGACCTCGGCTGTCGTGGGAGTCGGCTGCGACCGAGGAAGTCAGACAATCATCACGATTCGGCGAGGTTCAACGTTTCCAACATCCCCGAAACCGGGTCAGACCGTGAAGCCGACGGCTCCCCAGGAGATCGCACCTTCCAATGGTGTGGACGTGCCGATCATCCAGGTCCCTTGAAATTTCCTTGACGGTTGAAGACTCGCAAGAGGTTTGTTTCAAGCGGCGGTCCGGTTACATTAGAGCTTCGACGGCGGGTCATCCTGACCTTGTCCCCATCAATGCGGCCCGGGAGTTTCCCATTGAATCCTCTTGTCCTCGGCTTCATTGCTCTCTGGAAAAGCTGGACCGATCCCGATTTCGCGGCCCGAGTGGAGGGACTTCTCAAGAAGGCTCCGAGCGGTCCCGACCTCCGGGTTCTCGCGGTTCTTCAACGTGACGGGCGACTCGTCGACTTTCTCCAGGAAGACATCGACCCTTACTCCGATTCCCAGATCGGCGCGGCGGTCCGGGATATCCATCGAGGTTGCCGCAAGGCACTTCGCGACTATCTGACCGTCTCACCCATCCTTCCGGGTCAGGAAGAGTCGGAAGTCACAATCGCTCCCGATTTTGACCCCGCGTCGATTCGCCTCACCGGCAATGTTCAGGGTTCGCCGCCGTTCCGTGGAGTCCTCAAGCATCACGGCTGGCGAGTCGAGTCGGTCCATCTTCCGGTCCTGCCGGGTGCCCGAGACGACTCGTCCGTGCTGGCCCCCGCCGAGGTTGAAATTTCCTGAACCATCTTCAAAGCTGAAGAAGCCGCGAGGTCAGCCATGTCCCGCTACATCGTCGGCATCGACCTGGGAACAACCAACTCGGCGCTGGCCTATGCCGAACTCAGCGCCGACCCCAAGATTCCGCCCGCGGTCAAGACTCTGGCGATTCCGCAGGTCGTGGCCTCGGGCGAGGTTGGCGAACGTTCGGTCCTTCCATCCTTCTTGTATGTCCCGTCAGCCAAGGAGTTCTCCGGCGGCGCACTGGATCTGCCCTGGGCGAAATCGGCCGACCGGGTCGTCGGCACCCTGGCCCGGGATCAAGGTGCGAAGGTGCCCGGTCGACTCGTCGGATCGGCGAAAAGCTGGCTCTCGCATGCCGGAGTCGATCGCAAGAGCCCGATTCTTCCCTGGGGCGCGACCGACGAGGTCGGCAAGGTCTCGCCCGTAGAGGCCTCGACCGCCTACCTTTCCCACCTTCGAGAAGCCTGGAACCACGCGATAGCCGGCAAGAATGCCGCCGACCGGCTCGAACGACAGGACGTGATTCTGACAGTCCCCGCGTCCTTTGATGCCGTGGCCCGCGATCTGACTGTCGAGGCGGCCCGGGCCGCGGGCCTGGATCAGGTCACCTTGCTCGAGGAACCGCAAGCCGCGTTCTATGCCTGGCTCGGCTCGCATGGCGAGAACTGGCGAAAGCGTGTCAAGGTCGGCGACCTGCTCCTGGTCTGCGACGTCGGCGGCGGAACGACTGACTTCACCTTGATCGCCGTGACCGATCAGGAGGGCGACCTCGCCCTGACCCGGCTGGCCGTCGGCGAACATATTCTCCTCGGCGGCGACAACATGGACCTCGCCCTGGCCCACGCCGTGGCCGCAACCTTGCCCAACGGGATGGACGGTCTCGACCCTGGTCAGCGGATTGCCCTCGGTCACTCCTGCCGGGTAGCCAAGGAAACCCTCTTCGTCTCACCTGGAAAAACCTCGGCCCCGGTGGCGATTCTCGGCCGGGGATCGAAAGTGATCGGTGGGAGCCTCAAGGCCGAACTGACCCGAGAGACCTTGAACGCCGTTCTCCTTGAAGGCTTTTTTCCGACCTGCGAACCGACCGACGTCCCTAACCGTGGCAAGCGGATCGGCCTGACCGAGATCGGACTTCCTTACGCGACCGACCCGGCGATCACCCGGCACCTGGCCCGGTTTCTTGGTCGTCAGGCGGGGTCGCTCCATTCGGCCGGGTCGTTTCTCAAACCCTCGGCCGTCCTCTTCAATGGCGGCGTCTTCAAGGCCGATGAATTGCGGAAACGGGTCGTCGATGTCCTCTCGAAATGGTCGGGTACACCCATCCCGAGCCTTGAGACAGCCGATCTGGACCTTTCCGTGGCCCTGGGGGCGACTTATTACGGATTGGTCCGGCGAGGCCAGGGTATCAGGATCCGAGGCGGTGTTCCCCGAGCCTATTACGTCGGAGTGGAAACCTCGGCGCCGGCGGTTCCCGGGGTGAAGCCGCCGATCAAGGCCCTCTGCGTGGTCAAGATGGGCATGGAAGAAGGCACCGAGGCCGACGTTCCCGGCCCCGAGTTCGGCTTGGTCGTCGGCGAACCCGCTGAGTTTCGCTTCCTCGGCTCGACCACTCGCCGGGACGACGCCCCCGGCCTGATTCTCGACCGCTGGTCTCCCGAGGAGTTGCAGGAGTTGACCCACCTCGAGACCGCGCTGGTCACCGAGGACGGCGCGATCGAAGGAGACACGGTCCCCGTCAAGCTCCATGCCCATGTCACCGAGGTCGGCACCCTGGAACTCTGGTGCCAGAGCACTCGTGATGACCGCCGATGGAAGCTCGAATACAACGTCCGCGAGGGGAACGAAGGCTAATCTTCGATCCTTTGAACCGATCATATTGATGAGATTGGCATGGCTCTCGAAGATCACTTGCTCACCGAATCTCCGAACCCAGACTCCGAGAGACTCGATCAACTCTCCGCGACCGAGTTCGTCGCCTTGATGAACCTCGAGGACCTGAAGGCGGTTCATGCCGTTCAGGCCGAGGCGACTTCGATCGCTCGGGCCATCGAGGTCATCGCCGACCGATTTCAGAAAGGCGGTCGGTTGATTTATGTCGGCGCGGGGACTTCCGGTCGGCTCGGCGTGCTCGATGCCTCGGAATGCCCGCCGACGTTCAACTCGCCGCCGGGGATGGTCGTCGGCCTGATCGCTGGTGGCCCGACCGCCCTGACCCGAGCAGTCGAAGGAGCCGAGGACGATCGCGGGCGAGGCGGGCTCGAGATCGAGGAGATCGGCACCTCCGAGAGCGATGTCGTGGTCGGGATCGCCACCTCAGGGCGAACCCCTTACGTGCTCGGGGCGATCGAGTCCGCAAAGAATCGAGGGGCCTTCACCATCGGTCTGGCTTGCAACCGACCGAGTTTGCTGGGTGAAGTCGTCGACCTGGAAATCGCTCCTCTGGTCGGTCCCGAGGTCCTCGCCGGTTCGACCCGGCTCAAATCGGGAACGGCGACCAAGCTGGTCCTCAACATGCTGACCACCGGGGCGATGGTCCTGATCGGCAAGACCCTGGGTAATCGGATGGTTGACCTCCAGCCGACCAATGAAAAGCTCCGGATCAGGACCCGGCGGATCCTCCGGGAACTCGCCGGGATCGACGACAACGAAGCCGCCCGACTTCTCGAAGCTTGTTCCGGACAGTTGAAACCAGCCCTCGTCGCCGCGATGGCCGGCGTGGACCCATCCACGGCTGCCGATTTGCTGAAACGCCACGGCGGCCAGGTCCGCCAGGCGGTCGCCGGTGCGATCAGCGATGATCACATATGAGCAGATCCTCGCTGATTCTTGGTGTTGATGGCGGCGGGACCTCGACAACGGCCTGGCTCGCGAATCGAGAGGGTCTGGTCCTCGGCCGAGGATTGGCGGGCCCTTCCAACGCCCGAGCGATTGGTTTCGAGACCGCTCGGCGGGGACTCGACCATTCCATCCAAACAGCCTTTCTTGATGCGGGTCTCGAACTCCAACCGGTCGAAGTCGCCTGCCTGGGCCTCGCGGGATACGATCGGCCCATCGAGAAGACCTGGCTCGAAGACTGGGCGAGGGCAACGCCCTGGCACGGGCGGTTGATCCTGGTCAACGATGGCGATCTGGTCGTCGCGGCGGGAACTCCCGATGGCTGGGGCGTGGGCCTGATCGCCGGGACAGGTTCGATAGCGGTCGGCCGCGATCCAGAAGGCCGGACCGCCCGGGCCGGTGGTTGGGGCTACCTTTTTGGCGATGAAGGAAGTGCCTACGCCGTGACCCTCGCCAGCCTCCGAAAAATCGCGCGGCAGGCTGATGGCCGCGATGAGTCCGGTTCGTCGGTCCTCTGGGACCGGTTTCGCGAATTCCTCGGAATTCACTCGACGGGCGAACTTGTCTCGACGATCTATCAGGAAAAATTTGACCGGTCCAGGATCGCCTCCATGGCTCCGATGGTCGTGGACTCCGCCGAGGATGATCCCTCGATCTTCTCGGAGATCCTGCGTCCTGCCGGCCTCGACCTGGCGCTACTCGTCGAGGCCGTCGCGTGCAAGCTTCAGTTCAGATCAGGCCCCTTACCCCTGGCGATGGCCGGCAGTTTCCTATTAAATTGCGAGCCGATTCGTCGCGTGCTCCTGAACGAATTGACGACCCGAGGCCATGAGGTTCTGGTCTCGACCGTCCCCGATCCTGTTGCCGGGGCTTTGCTTCTGGCCCTTCGAGGTTGAATTCTTTGATGACTCTCGTCGCGACAGGGCTGGATGTCTGGGTCGGTGAACGGTTTTCCGCGATCCAGGGACTTCGGGTCGGCGTCATCGCCAACCCGACCTCCGTGGATCGAAAGATGATCCACATCGCCGACCGCCTGCGATTCGCCCCAGGGGTGACGCTCGGAGCGCTTTTTGGCCCCGAACATGGAATTCGCGCCGATGCTCAGGATATGGTTGGTGTCTCCTCAGGACTCGATCCAAGAACAGGAGTCCCCGTCCATACGCTCTATGGACCTGATCTCGAAAGTTTGACTCCAAAACCGGAGCATCTCGAAGGATTGGATGCTCTGGTTTTCGACGTCCAGGATGTGGGTTCTCGGTATTATACGTTCGCCGGAACGATGCTTTACGCCATGAACGCGGCGGCGACGCTTGGCCTGGCCTTCTTTGTTCTCGACCGGCCGAATCCGATCGGTGGGGATCGGGTGGAAGGGCCAACGGTACAGCCCAGGTTCGAGAGTTTCGTTGGTCCTCATCCGGTGGCGATCCGCCACGGGATGACCGTCGGCGAGCTGGCCCGGCTTTTTCAGGCAGAGTTAGCCATCGACCTTGACTTGACGGTCGTCCCATGCCGGGGATGGAAGCGGTCGATGCTCTGGCCGGAGACGGGGCGACACTGGGTCTTGCCCTCGCCTAACATGCCAACGCCGGAGACGGCCATGGTTTATCCGGGCGGCTGCCTGATCGAGGGGACCAACCTTTCGGAAGGTCGAGGAACGACCCGGCCGTTTGAACTCTGGGGCGCGCCCTGGCTGGATGGCGACGGGCTGGCCGAACCCGGTCCCTGGTCCGATGGAGTCCTGCCTCGTCCCTGTGCGTTCCGTCCGACATTTCATAAACGCGCGGGAGCCACCTGCTTTGGCGTTCAGCCGCATGTCGATGATCCGTCGACCTTTGCCCCGGTCTGGTTCTATACCGTGATGCTCGCCCAGTCGCGGTTGCAACGTCCCGACCTGTTCGCCTGGCGACGTGACCCCTACGAATTTGTGGTTGATCCGATCGCGATCGACCTCCTTTATGGCTCCGACCGGGAACGTTTACTGCTGGAAACGGGTCCCTCGATGGAAGATCTGCTCGACCTTCAAGCGGTCTGGAAGGCCGAGGAAGCGCTTTTCCTCGAACGACGAGCCCCTTACCTGATTTATGACTGATCTGAAGACCATGCTCCGACAAACTCGCCTGGACCTTTCCCGGCGGATGGTCGATACCTCGTTATCGGCGGAGATTGTCAGACCGATCCAGACGAGGGCCAAGCATGGACGCGGCTGTGACTTCACGGACGACCGATCCTTCTTCGATGACCCGCCCGATCGCGGAACTGATCGTCGTCGTCGGACTGCTTGAAGCGGAACTCTGGTGTCTTCGAGCCGCCGCGCCGGGCTGGGTCAACGTGCTCGTCTTCGGGGCGATTGTCGTCGTGGCCTGGAATTCCCAGCAGCGACGGACGCAGTCGGGTTTTGTTTCCACCTTTCCCAGAACCCGCGCGACCCGTTCCTGGGTGGAGGTCTTTTCGGCCTGTGCCGTGCTCTCGGCGATCCTCGTCATCGCGGCCAGGCTGGTTGGGGATTCCAACGAAACCTTCGAGTTTGTCTTCCTGGATAAGCCACCGGGCAAGCTCGCGCAATGGATCGGCGGTAAGTTCGCCGCCGCGATGCTCCAGCAACTGGCTCTCCAGTGGTTTCTCTGGCCAACCTGCTTTGAGATCACGAGGGGGCGAGCCTCAGGAGCAATCCTGGCCGCGACGATCTTTGGCCTGATCCATCTGCCCAGCCCGGCTCTGGTCGGGATCACCAGTCTGGCCGGTGTAATCTGGATTTTTTTCTACCAGAGATCCGGTCGGCTCGCCCCGCTGGTCCTCTCCCACATGATCCTGGCGACGCTCGCGCACGGAGCTTTGCCCGAGCGGCTGACATTCGATATGCGGGTCGGCTCGACCGCAATGGCCGACATGAAGCGGTTCGAAGAGCTGAATGATCCGAGGATTCGTCGGATCAATCGCCGGCTCAAGGAGAACCGGGCGAACCTCAAGCACTACACCTCGGACGCCTACTATCAGGCTCAGGGCGGGACCATGCCCGGCTTTCTTCGAGGGATCTTTCGCGACATCCTGAACCGAACCCCGGCCGATGCGGATCTCGATTTCTGGATGAGCCGGAAGCTGGCCAATCCCCGGGTCGATATCGTCAATATCTTCCTGGCCAGTGACGAATTCGCGGCGATCCAGGAAGCCAGAAGAAACAACGCTGAAACTCGGACGATCCGATGAGAGTCAGCGACGGACGGTCCCCCTGGTCGTCCTCAGCGGGATCGACTCCGCCTGATAGACCTGGCCGTTGTCCCAGTCCTGGACGAACGCCGCGACTCGACACTTCGATTCGACCGCATCGGTCGGCAGCTTGATCGGGAAGGTGAATGATTGCTTTTCCGAGCCTTCGAGCTTGACCTGTTTGAACGCGAAGGACCGGACCACGAATGGTTCGACCAGGGTTGAGCCCGCGTTCTCGCCGGAGCGGACCCGGGTGGTCAGTGGCCCCTCGGTCAGGACCACGGCGACCATCACCGACCGGCCGTGGAGATCAGTCGACAAAGTTTTGAGATCCAGTCGGACGCTTTGGTCGCTTTCTTTTTCCGACAAAAGTGAGAGCTGGATCGAAGCGCCGGGCTTCTCGGCCAGAGCTGTTTTGATCGTCCTGAGTGCCTCGGGCTTGTTCGAGCCGAGCATTGGCTTGCGACCGTCGATCATCATCATCGGCGTGAAGTAGAGGTCGTTTCGCTTCAGAACCGCGCTGTAAGCCGCTTCGCGGTGGCTGTAATCTTTGTGAGAGAACGGGTCTACCCAGGGCTCGTTAAAGTAGTCGACATGGAACGAGATGGGGATAATCTGATCCGGTCCGTAGCCAAGTTTTTCAAGCTGGCCGAGGAGCAGGTTTGCTGAAGGGCATGAGTTGCAGCCTTGCGAGGTGTAAAGCTCGACCAAAACCTTCCTGGGAGGTCCGGCCGATTTTTCGATGTTTTGACCGATCGCCGCGTTTGCCAGGATCAGGATCAAGCCGGGCCAGAACCTCATCGGTGTCGTCTCCTCGGGTGAATCGATCGGTCGACCTCGGAATCAGAGCTCAGAACCCGGCGTACCAGTCGTACCCCTTGCTCGTCCAGTAGTCGGCGGGTCTCGAGTCGGTGAAGACAATCGTGCCGATCTGCTTGAGATTCTTGATTCCGTACTTCACCGGGATCGCCAGCCGGAGCGGTGCTCCGTGGAGGATTGTCAGTGGTTCGCCGTTCATCTCATAGCAAAGCAAGGTTTGCGAATGCAGAGCCGAGGCTATATCAAGGCCGACATAATATCCGGCGTTGGGAGTCGTCAGGGAAACGTAAGGCAAGAGATCGGCCGTGTGGGTCATCGGATCGCCGACTTGACCGGTTCGCAGAGCCAGGCCGGTTGCGGAGGCGAGATCCACGAGTCGAGCGCCGCCCCAGGTCACGATCTCGCTCCAGCCTTCGATGCAACGAAGCTCGGTCGTGATCTCGAAACGGGGTAAAGCTTTGACCTGATCGAGAGTCCAGGCCAGCGCTCCCGATGATCCCGCAATCTGGAGCCGCCAGCTTTTCCGCTCTAGGTTCGGGTCGATCCCATATCGGCCGTTAACTCGGGGCATCCTGGCGGAACGAGGAAGAAACTCTCGCGACTTTCGGGCCGGGTTGAAGGTGGCCCTGGCTAGCTTCTCGTCCAGTTCGAGAGCCCGGCGAAGCGGCCATCGGAGCATTTCTTCCTCGCTCCGCGAGCCAAGCCACTTCCAGGCTGCGAATCCCGACAGGATCGCCGCTCCGCCCCAGGCGAAACCGCGACGCGTCATCCGTCGAAGCTGCTGATTCAGCTCTCGGTACTGGTCATCGGGCAACGACATCGGCTTGTTCATAGCTCGCCTCCCCGTCCTGGGTCAGTTCCACGCCGATGATCATCGACCTCGCGTTATTCCAGCCGGCCTTGATCACCTGAACAATGTGGACGACGAAGAAGACTCCGTAAAGAATGGTCAGAACGAAATGCTCGAACCGAGCCGCCGGATAACCGCCGAGAAGCGAGGTCAGCCAGGCGAATTGTACGGGTTTGTAGATCGCCAGGCCGGTCAGGAGCGATCCCGCGCCCATGGCGATCACTCCCGAATAAGCCAGGCGTTGAGCACCGTTGAATTTGCGCCGAGGAAGGGGAGTTCGGCGGAGGTGAAGGTCATGAAGCACGACTTGCCAGGCCTCGGCGAAGGTCTGACAATTAGGAACCAGGTGCCGCCACTCCCCGCTCATTGTCGTGTAGAGGACGTAAAGCAAGCCGTTGATCGCAAAAAGCCACATGAATGTGAAGTGCCAGGAGAGCCCCTCGCCGAGCCGACCGGGCATCTTAAGCGCGTTATAGAACCAGTCAGGAAAGAAGTGAAACAGGAGACGTCCTTGCCAGCGGATCTCGTAGACATCATTGGCCCAGTAGATCAGCAGGCCACTCCAGATCATCACGGCCAGGATTGGCACGTTCGCCCAGTGAAACAGGCGAGTGGCCAGCGAGTGCTTTGGTTCCAGTCGAGCCATCGAGGAAGGAACTCCAGGCGTCAGTCTCGCCAGACTGGTTGTCCTGCTGGTCGGTACGTTTCATACGCTTCTGAGTTCCGAATTATTCAAGATTTTAAAAGGGCGAGTCATGACCGATCCAATGATCATCCTGAGGTTCGAAGGGGCGATGAGCAACCACCTGGAACTCGGGTTCGACGACCTGCTCGGCATGCCCGAGGAAAACCAGGTGCTTGACGTCTCCCGGTTCCATCCCACCCGGAGAGGGGACGCAGTGACCCTCGCCTCGCTTCTGGAACGAGCCAGGCCGGACGCCGGGGTCACTCATTTGACGCTTCACGCCGACCGCGACGACTTCCATGTCTCGATCCCGATCGAGGCGATCCGTGATCAAGGGCTTGTCGTCTACAAGGTCGACGACCGGACACTCGAGCCCGATCAAGGGGGACCGATCCGGCTCCTGATTCGCGACCCCTCGGCCTGCCATACGGGCGATCTCGACGAGTGCGCCAACGTCAAGTATCTGAGCCGGATCGAGTTGACAGTCGGGCGAGGGCGCGACACCCGACCCGTCGACGACGCCGAACATCAGGCCCTCCACGACCGCCAGGGCTGACCGAGTTTATCTGGCGAGCAGTTCGATAAACTTGAGAACCAGGATGATCCCGACGACCACGGCCGATCCGGTGACGGCAACCAGGACGCCGCCGGCGGCGATCTCGCGGGCGACTTTGAGCCGGGGCTCGTCGGGATCGCCGATCGCCCGGGCCAGAGTATCGATCGCGCTATGATTCAACTCGGCGATGAAAATCACGCAGGCTGCCATGATCAGGACGATCCAGCCTTGCGAGCCGATCCCGAGCATGGCCGCGGTCAAGGCGACCAGAACCACCCGGTAGCCATGCGCGAAGAAGCTCGAATCGCCCCGGATGGCGTGCTTCCAGCCGCTCAGGCCGGCCCAGATTTTTTCCTGGAGGTTCCGGCGACCCGCCATGGCCCGGGGGACGGCCCGGCCTGGCTCTCGCGACAGATCCTCGTCGGAGAGTCCGGTCGAGGTCGTCGCGTCATGCGGAGGTTCGGGGCGGATGGTGGTTCGAGTCATGGTTATTCGACCGGCGCGTACCGGGAGTCCAATCGAAGAATACCGGTGGAGGAGCCGAACTGCATGTTCGGACTGAGCCTCGGCGAGATGGAGACCACGAACTGATAACTGTGCTGGAGCGGGCTCGCGGTCAATCCGACCGAGGTCAGGTAATCGGCCCCGATCCGGGTCAACGAGCCCGAGGCGGAGAGTAGTTCGCCGTTGCCGAAGTCATACGACTCGGCGATGGTCCCGAACCACTTGGGGCTCAGCCAGTAGCTGTACTGGAGATTCAGGGCCGAACTGTTGATCGGCCCCGTGTTGACGATCGTGTATCCGATGAAGATATTCCCCTTCGGGATCCGGGTGATCGAGAGCCCCGAGGTGATGATCCGGAGGCCGAACGGGTCGTTGTGCGTCAGCGACGTGTCATAGGCCAGGTAGGGATCGCCGCCGACCTTCCAGAACTCGAACCAGCCGTAAGACTGGATGCTGGTCCGGTCGCCGATGTACCACTCGAAGTTGTAGAAGTTCTGGCCGAAGGGTTTGTTGAAGTTGTCTCTCGCGGCGTTGGGGAAATAGGTCGTGTCGAGGTCGAAGACCAGGTAATCCATGATGTGCCGACGCCCCTCGGCGCCCCGGCGAGTCTGGAGCCGCTGGTGAATCCCGAGCTTGAGCGTCTCGATCGACGCCTGGAGATCGGTGGTTCCGGTCAGCGGCGAGATCGCCCGGCGAAGCATCAGATTTCTCGGGTCATACTGCGCGGGAAGGACTCCGCCGATGTAGTTGGTCAGGGCGAAATAGCGTCGGGTGTATTCATAAGCGTTGTCGTCGAGGTCGTCCTGAACACCCAGGCTGTTGAGCGGCACATTGGAATAAGAGTCGCGGAAGTCCGCCACGAAGTCGATCTTGTGGTTCAGGCCATGGATGTTGAGCAGGTCGCTCTCGGCGCCTGAATAGGCCTTCCACAACATCAGATCGGCCCGGGCGCCTCCCGCACCCCAGAGTCGGCCGACCGCGTGACCGCCGATCTGGTTGTTCCAGCCCACCGCTTGCCCTTGAAGATATGGGGTGATCCGGAAGAACTGGAAATTGAGCGGCAGGTCGAGCTCGTGGGTTGTGTAGAGTCGGCCCGACTCGAAGGTCCCGTTGGTGTTCGAGATCGGGTCGATCGGCAGATAGGCGAAGATGGTCCGGTTGTTGACCTCCGACGCGGTGTGAACGTTGGCGTAGTCGGCTCCCGTGTGCTGGAAGTAGGTCAGGCGATTGTTCAGGAGCGAATCACCCAGGCGGTAATAATCCCCCTTGGGATACCACTGGGTCTCGGTCTGGAAGGTCTGGAGGTTGGTCTCGGCCAGCAAGGTGGCGGCGACGTTCTGCTTTTGCTTGATCAGGTAGACCAGGTTTTCCTGGTCGAGGCCCACGTCGAAGCGTCGCTTGAAGTACTGTTCCTCGAAGTTACGGTCGGAGAAGAATCCGATCTCGGTGTTGATCCGGAAGTCCTCGTCGAGCGGGGCATCCTTGTTGACGAGCGACTGCTGATGACGGAGGGTGACGATTCCTCGGAACTGGTTGTAAAACGGATTCGAGAGCCGGGTGAAGCCTTCTCGACCGGCGGCGTTGTTGTTGGGAGAGTCGGTGATGACCGCCGGACCGCCGCCGAGGGCGTCGCGCACGCCGCCCCGCACCGACGCGGTCACCTCCCCCCGGGACGACTGCACCGGCAGCCCGCGCGGTGCCGCCTCG
>Ga0080006_1152499_pt1 | contig 26209 bp, 27 predicted proteins | sample RS3BMetagenome_FD_69209 | JGI IMG/M metagenome (GOLD analysis project Ga0080006, IMG submission 69209) | Ferric oxide microbial mat and aquatic microbial communities from Rainbow Spring, Yellowstone National Park, USA - RS3B (SPADES... ...
GTAATCCAAAGAAGATTTGGTGATTTTTTGAGATTAATGAATAATATTAATTCAATGAAAGAAGAAATAATGAAATTCTTGGTATATAATATCACAAGGATGATAAGAATCACAAAAAATTCTGAAAAATTAATTTTTCTAAAAGGATTTCTACTAAGCAAAAATTTACAAAATTTTTAAATATTGGGATTTTATTGTAAAAAATATGATAAAAAGTAGAAAAAATTCAAAAATTGGCTTAGATGGGATAATGGTAGGTGGATATACAGATAAAAAATTAAAATCTGGGATTACTATTTTTACTGTTAAACGCCCAAATGTTGCTGGAATATATCAATCTGGAGGATCCCCTGCTTCAAGAGAAACAGATATTTTAAGATCTATTCATAGACCAGATTACTCTATAGATGCAATGGTTTTTACAGGTAGAAGTGTTTTCGGTTTTGATATTGTTCAAACAATAATGAAAAAGCTATCTTTAAATAAAATAGGTGTAGATCTTGGACAGATAACTGTTCCATTAATACCATCCTTGGGAATTTTTGATTTCTATGATAATTCTTTTTTGCCAAATAAAAGGTGGGCTACAGAGGCTTTAAAAAATTTAGGGAAAGAAATCCCTTTAGGAAGTTATTGGGGAGGAACTGGAGCAACAGTTGGAAAGTATGAGGGAATAGAAAAAGGAAAAAAATCAGGACAAGGTTATTATGAAATCCGAAATGGTGATTTAATTATTGGTGTTTATGTAATAGCTAATAGTATAGGTTATGTATACGATTTAGATGGTAAAAATATTGTATCTAAGGAACTAGAAGATCTGCAAAATTTATATAAAAGTAGGGAAAGAAAAATAGATGAAATTTTTGATAAAATGATTCAAGGTAATACCACAATAGGAGCCGTTTTAACTAATGCAATTCTTGATAATAGAGAAGCAAATTATATAGCTCAAATAGCTAATTTTGGATTTTCTGCAAGAATATTTCCATATAGCTCCGGATATGATGGGGATACTGTTCTATGTGTATCTACTCTAAAAATAAAATCTTCTCTTGATAAAGTTGCATATCTTACTAGAATAGCAGCTGAAAAAGCAGTTTTATCTATTTTCACTTTTTAAAAATTAATAATTAAAATTTTTTACATAAAATTGTGTTTTGAGTACTTTTTTAAACATTTCTAAGAATAAATTCTCCTTATAAAATAGTTGTAAAATTTGAATATCACTTTATAAATCCTGTACTCAAATTTACTTGCTTCTTTTATCTTTCTAATCACATTTTCAAATATGAGAAAAATATCTCTATTAGCCATTTTATAATCTTCCCTAATTATCTTTTTCTTTAATTTATGGAATTGTTAGGAGCTTGAGGGAAGCACTGAAACTCTGACCTTTAGGGAGGAGATACACAGACTTCTTTCAATGAAAAGTTTATTGATATGTTTGTATTAATAATAATTATTGTTCAGAACTGTTAAACTGAAACTCCCATATGACAAAATGCTCATTGAAACCGCCAGGCAGTTCAAAAGCTACACAAATAGTTCTGGACTATGGTTTTTAAAACAAAGCATTCAACAAGAACAAGCTCAATAAAGGTACATATAAAGTTGTTAGAGAAAGAATACCAACACTACCATTTGCTCTCGTACAAACTGCAATGGATACTGCATCTGAAGCACTAAAAAGAACAGAACTTAAGAAGAAAATAAAGAGGAAATCTATAACAATAAGATATGATAATAGAACATTCAAATTCTATCCTGATTCACACACCATATACTTGACAACAGTGCAGGGAAGATTGGTTTATCCAGTGGCACATTCACTCTTAATTGACAAATACAGGGGTGAATACACAAATGCTCAACTGGTAATAGATGAAAAAAGTAAAAGAATATTCATAATGGTTCAGGTGAATATTCCAGATAAAGAGGTGATTAGGAAAGAAGATGCGAAAGTATTAGGAATAGATAGAGGTATAAAGAATATAGCAGTACTGTCGAACAATATATTTTTCAACAACAAACATGTAAGGGAGGTGAAAGGAAAATATCAGTATTTGATGAGAAAATTACAGCACTTAGGCACTCGTTCCGCTCATAGAAAATTGAAAAAATTGAGCGGAAGAGAGAGACTGTTCGTGCGTGATGTAAATCATAAAATCTTAAAGAAGATAATTTCACTTCCATATGATGCATATGCATTAGAGGCGTTGAATCCTAAATTTATGATACAGAACGGACATGGCAGAAGATTCAGGAGTATGTTTGGATCATGGTCACCATCTGAGCTTCAGAGTTTCATAGAATACAAGGCAAAGGATGCTGGTAAGTATTTAATATACATAAATCCGAAGCATAAATCACAGAAATGTTCGAGATGTGGCTATATAGATAAAAATAACAGGCATGACTCAGTATTCAGATGCAAGAATTGTGTTTTCGAGCTTCATGCGGATCTGAATGCCTCAAGGAACATTGAAGTGCTTGGTAAATCTGAGTACTTCAGGCTGTTTTCAGCCAGCCAATCGTTGCGTTTCAATGAAACTCCACTCACGGGTGGAGGGGAGACCAGCAACAAGCTCCTAAGCTTTAGCGAGGAGTAGCTGACAAAATTTCATATTCAAAAATTATCAATTTGTTTCTGATTATTTGAGTCAATTGAAACATCACCAAAAAAAGAAGGATCAAGGACCTCAAACCCCTGACCTTTAAATGCATCATCAAACCTATGGTCCGGCGTAACTAAATAAACAAATTTGGAATATTTATAATCTAAACCCATTCCAAGTTTTCTCTTTATCTCATGATAGTTAGAGGAACCTATGCAATCTTTATAGATTTGTAATTGCCTGAGTGTTTCACCGAAGCTCTTAATATGACTCTTAATCTCCACAGCCACTTTTAGGATTATTTCTCTTCTCAAATTCAATGCATTTATATTTACATTAATATCCATTGATATTATTGCATCTGGGAATGCTATCCTGCATATCCTTGGCTCACCAATAATTTCACTATCTTTCACCTGCATTTTAAGATTCATATTAGAAAAAGAATTTATAAAATAACGCACAAGTTTTTCATAATTCTCAAGGACAAGGATGTTTATTGTATCATGCATTTCATTGAAATCATCTTCGTCACTGAATCTGATTCCTTTCATATGTATCAAATGAATGTAAGCCAATTATAATAAGCTTTTATTTTTCCGTGAACAATTTCCATATATCTTTCTTTTATAGAAAGTGTTATATTGCCAGGTTTTCCATCACCTATTTTTATTCCATCTATTTCTACAATGGGTGTTATTTCAGCAGCAGTACCTGAAAAGAATACCTCATCACTGATGTAAAGTTCTTCCTTATGCATATCTCTTTCCAAAACTTCATAACCAAGATCTTTAGATATTTTTAATACCGTGTCCCTTGTTATACCTTCAAGTATATCAGAGTTTGTACCTGGTGATATTACTTTTCTGTTCTTTACAATAAAAATATTTTCCCCTGGTCCTTCGGCTATATTTGCATTTTCTGCAAGCATTATTGCTTCATCGTATCCAGAATATCTTGCTTCAAGATGCGCAATTATTGAGTTCAAATAATTACCACTTGCCTTTGCCTTTACTGGAAGAATGTTAGAACTTATTCTTTTCCATGAAGAAATTTTGCACCTAACACCATTTAGTTCTGTCAAATATTCCTTGAATGGTACAGCCGCAATAAAAACACTTATTTTTTTATTGAATGGTGAAAGTCCTATGCTATCATCATTGTAAAATGCGAATGGTCTTATGTAACAGCTTTTTAGATCATTTGCTTTAACAACATTAATAATTGCATTTTTAATTTCTTCTGATGAGAATTTTAAATTCATGTAATATATTTTTGCAGATCCGAAAAATCTATTAATATGATCATCCAACCTGAAAATGGCAGGACCATTTACAGTGTCATATGCCCTAATACCTTCAAAAATACCCGAGCCATACTGTAGGGAGTGAGTGAGAATAGGTACTTTTGCATCTTTGTATTCAATAATTTCACCATCAAGCCAGACTTTTAAATTATTATAATCTGCCATAGTTCAAGATAACAATAATCGTTTAAATTTTTTTCTTTAAAAAAGATTTATAATTATATATTGTTTATAGAAATATGTGAACATATCTAAAAATAAATATGTTATCATTTTACTAGCATGGTTTATTACATTTCCAGAAATACTTGTAAGGCTTATTTACAGTATCACCATAATTCCCATTACTAATTATTTTCACATTAATTATTTTATTTCTTCAATCATACTTTCCTCTTTTTATTTAGGTTATGCTTTTGCAAATTTACCCTTCGGCTATTTAGTGGACAAATTTGGATACAGGATAGTTGCAATTTCCCTTACTTTTCTTGGAATTTTAATGCTTCTTTTTTCATATTCAACGAATTTTTTAGAAGCAATAATCCTGATGCTTTTGATGGGAATAGTATCTGCACCTACTTATATAGGTGCAATAAAACTCGTTTCAGAGGGAAATAGCTCTTTCAGAGGTACATCGATTGGTTTTTTAAATACAGTAGGGCCACTTGCACTGTTACTATCAAATTTTATAGTTCCATCATTTTTAGAAAAATTTGATTGGCAATTGGTATATGTGTACAGCTCATTTTTAACTTTTTTGATCGCATTCCCTTTATTCTTTATAAGGCGTGTTTCATTTAAAAGCAAGAAAGGAGCAATAAACAAAACATCATTAATTGCATCATTTGTAAGATTCTTCGGTTTTTGGGCCATGTGGGGCGTTTCTTCTTATTTGTTTTTACTAATTCATGAGCATTTCAATCTTGATCTCATTCAGGCAGGGATAATTTCAGGAATATTTTCAATAGGTGCAGTTATTTCTATACCTATTTCAGGTTATATTTCAGATATAATGAAAAAGAGGAAGGAAATATCTGGAATCTTTCTTTTTCTTTTCTTTTTAATCCTTTTAATTTATCCATTTTTACCTCTTTCATTAATTTATATTTTTACATTTATATTGGGGTTTATTGCATTCGGTTATAGAACACCCTTGGATACTTATATTTCTGAAATTACAAAGGGTAAAGAGGCAACATCAATGGGTCTTGCAAATATGATTTCACAACCGAGTTCAATAATAGTACCAATAGTTATTGGTTATATAATAACATTTACAGGAAACATAGCATTTGCATTTATTTCCCTTTCCATAGGACCTTTAATTGCCATGATCCTGATCAAGAAATTGGACTAATCCAATAAATTTTCTACATTTTTAGAAATTTCAACCATGGCCTTGGCTGCTGGAGATTCTGGACTAAATTCTACAAGTGTTTTTCTATAAACCATAGATTTAGCTACATTCTTATCGTAAGGTATTTTTCCAATTATCTCTAAATCATTCTTATTTGCAAATTCAAAAATATCTCTGAAATCTGGGTTAAGATCAAACTTATTAATTACAATAAATGATTTAATCCTGAAATGTTCAGCCAGATAAAAAGCTCTTTCCATATCGCTAAGGCTTGATTTTGTAGGTTCGGCTACCAAAATTGCATGTGTGGCACCGCTCATTGAGGCAATTACCTGACATCCTATGCCAGCTGCAGAATCCACTATTAAATTTTTTACAATACCATTTTTTATCCAGTTCCTTGCAATATTCTTTTCCTCTGTAACAAGTTTTCCTGAATTTGATTGTCCAACATCAAGTTCAGAGCTAACGAAAGGACCGTAAACTGTTTTACCTATCCTAATCCATCCTGAAAGATTGTTTTTCTTTATGGTTATTACATTCTTTGGACATATTATTTTACATGCACCACAACCTTCACAAATGAAATCCTTTACTTTTGGAAAATTATCAATCTTTTCTATTGCTTCATATGTACATACATTCTGACAAAGCATGCACTGTACACATCCAGAATAATCAATTACTGCAATGCTCTTTTCCCTGTATTCAATTTCTTTTTCCCAATTTTCAACGTTAAATATTAAATGTAGGTTCGGTGCTTCAGCATCAGCATCAACTATTGCCAAATTTTTATGTGATAATAACACTGATAATGATGATGACACAGTACTTTTACCCACACCACCCTTTCCACTCGCTATTACTATTTCTGCCATAATAAGTCCTCCACTTTTCTTGATATTCTTTCAAATTCTTGTGATGCTTTGCTATCAGGATATATTGTTACAACTGGTTTTCCCATTACATAACTTTTAACAATTTCATCACTTAGCGGAATTTTTCCTATTATTTCAAGACCTTCAATATCAGGTATCTCATCAACAAGATCGTACCTGTTAATAATTACATATCCCCTGATACCCTGTTTCCTAAGAAGATTCATTATCATTTTTAAATCATGTATCCCAAGAGGGGTTGGTTCTGTAACCACTATTGCAAATGCCGCATTCTCTAATGCTGCAGCAACATGATTTCCTGTGCCCGCTGAGGTATCAAAAATCTTTAACTCAGAATCAACAGATTCAGCTCTTTTTCTTGTGGATAATACAAGAGGATAAGATCTTTCTTCCCCTTCCTTAAGCATTCCAGTTACTAGTTTTAAATTTTCATTTATTTCTGTTACATACGTACTACCAATAATTTTTTTATCATCATCTATAGCATTTGCTGGACAAACAAGTTGGCAAGTTCTGCATCCTGAACACAATGTGGGCATAAGAAAAGGGTAACCCTCCTTGAACATTACTATTGCATTTTCAGAACAATTTTCCCTGCACAATGTGCATTTTGTGCATTTTGAATAATTGAATTTGGGCCTAAAAATCCAGCTTTTTTCTTCATTTCCTAAATTCTTTGATAATAAAATATGATCGTTAGGGCATTCAACATCTGCATCTACAAGCGTAACCTTAATTTTCTTTGATAATAGCGTTGCTAAATTTATTGCGACTGTACTTTTACCTGTTCCACCTTTTCCACCCGTTATGGCAATCTTCATACTGGCTCATCACCAGGGACCACCGCCACCCCTTCCCCTTCCTATACCTCTTCCACCACCCATGCCCCTACCACCTCTACCATGACCTGGGCCATATCCCATTCCTGTGGATGGTTGAAGTTTTCCTGATAAAAACGCCTTTATTGCATCTTCAACTGGCATGGGGGGACAATCACGCATATCTATTCTACCCATAGATAAAACTTGAAATGAATTAGGTCCAATTGCACCTGCGATCAAAACATTGCATCCGGAATTTACTACAGCTTGTGCTGCCTGAATACCCGCACCACTTCCAGCATAAGCACCTGGATTCTGAATTACTTCCACATTTTTTACAATCTCCCCTTCAAGATCAATAATCGTGAATGTTGGGCATCTTCCAAAATTTGGGCTTACATAATCTTTTAAGCCACCTGGTCCAGATGTGGCTATACATACTCTCATTTAATAATCACCAATCAGGACAATACAAAAAAATAAATAAATTTATGCTAAAAATAGTTTATTTTTTCAATTCATCCAGTCTTTTTCTTATTTCATCCATTCTTTCCTGGAGGTATTTTAATTCATTCTCAAGGGCTGTTTTTTCATCTTGGGTATTGAATGGCTGTGTAACTGGCTGATAATACTGGCCTGGATTATAGTATCCCTGATAAGGATTGTACTGTGCACCTTGATAATATCCATATCCCCATCTCCAACCTCTAGGCATGCCCGTCCAAGGGCAATATCCAAGTGTAGCTCCCCAACCTCTTCCTCTACCGCCATACCAACTTTGTCCAAACATTTTACATCACCTTATTACTCAAATGAGTAATAATATTTAAATTTTTCTCATTTAAAAAATGATAAATTAAAATCATTAAATGTTCATGTCAAATTAATGGATTTGTTAAATGTTTTAAAGTTTATAACGGGGGTTATATTCCTTGGTATAGGTTCTTATCAGGATTTAAAGGATAGGGAAATTACAAGTTTTTTATGGCTATTTATGGGAATTATTGCATCCATATTTTTAATTTTAGAATATACTTCAGATTTATTTTATTTAATAGTATTGATGCTCATATTCTTTTTATGGTTTATTGATATTAAATATTATGAAAAATATATTGAATTGATTTTTTTCATTACACTTCTTATATTGCTTCTCTTTACAAATGAACATAAATTTTTATTTGTTGATGGTGTTCTTCTTCTTGCCTATAAATATTTATACCGTTTTGGCGCAATCGGTGGTAAGGCTGATGCTAGGGCAATAATGGCTATTACACTTTTAAATCCTCTTTATCCACAACTTTTTACAAATTTTTACTCTAATAGAGAGATAGTTTCCATTGTCTTTCCTTATTCATTGGAGGTCATTTTTTATGCTGCTATAATCAATGCAATAATTTTTATGATTTATGTGTTGATTAAAAATATTAAAAATAAAGCTGAAAAAAAATTAAATTATATTTTCACGCATCTTTATGAAAATGGTGAATGGATAAAGTACCAGACTCCATTCATATTTTCAATGCTTATAGCCTTCATTTTATCCTATTTCTTTGATTTTTTTTACATTTTTTAGCCTTTCATTACTCCTATAGGCCTCATCCTTACCACTATTTTTGAAATATTTGCACCCTGTACAGCCTCTACAACGTCATCAACATTTTTGTACGCACCTGGTGCCTCTTCTGCAGCAACATCTGAACTCGCCGATTTTACATATATGCCTTTCTGTAATAGATCCCTTTTTACCTGGTCGCCCCTGTACCTCCTAAGCGCTTCATTTCTTGATAATATTCTGCCTGCTCCATGACACGTAGAGCCAAATGTTTCATGCAATGCTTGATCTGTTCCAACAAGTAAATATGATGCCCTTCCCATATCTCCTGGTATTAGGACAGGCTGCCCTATATCCATATAAATTTTTGGGAGACCAGGATGTCCCGCTGGAAAGGCCCTTGTAGCACCCTTCCTGTGAACAATTACCTTTTTTATTCTGCCATCAATTTCATACTCTTCTATTTTAGCAATGTTATGTGCAAGGGAATATATCACGTGCATACCAAGGTCTTCGGGAGATGCATTAAATATCTTTTCAAAAGCAGTTCTTGCCCAGTGATTGATCATCTGCCTGTTTACAAATCCAAAATTTGCAGCTGCCGCCATTGCTGAAATGTAATCCTGTGCCTCCTTAGAATGTATAGGTGCGCTTGCCAGCTGCTTGTCTGGTAATTGAATATTATATTTTTTTGTAGCACTTTCCATGATCTCTATATAATCCGTTGCTACCTGATGACCCAGACCCCTTGAACCAGTATGTATCATCACTGTTACTTGCCCTTCTTCTGTTATGCCGAATTTTTTAGCAATGTCAGGTATGTATATTTTATCCACAACCTGGACTTCGAGAAAATGGTTTCCCGCACCTAAAGAACCTAGTTGTGGAGCACCCCTTGACTTTGCCTTATCGGATACCTTTGAAGGATCAGCATTAGATATCCTACCATTTTCTTCTATTCTTTCAAGATCTTCTTCCCACCCAAATCCATTTGAGACTGCCCATTTTGCGCCTTCTGCAAGGACATTATTTAATTCGTTCCTGTTTAATTTTATTTTTCCCTCGGATCCAACCCCACTTGGAACCTCCTTGAATATTGCATCAATGAGTTCTTTTATTTTTGGTTGAACATCTTTTATTGTTAGATCTGTTCTCAACATTTTTACACCACAGTTTATATCATATCCTACGCCACCAGGGCTGATTATCCCCTCGTCATAATCAAATGCTGCAACGCCACCAATGGGGAATCCATAGCCCCAGTGGATATCTGGCATTGCGTATGATGCCCTTATAATGCCCGGAAGAAATGCAACATTTGCTACCTGTTCTGGAGCATTATCCTTTTTAATCTCTTCTATCATATGCTCGGATGCAAATATAATACCATCTACACGCATACCTTTTTTGTATGTTTTTGGTATTTTCCATCTAAAATCGTCTATCTTTTCAAGTGGACCATTATACATGTATTTATCACCTATCCGTTATTAAAAATCACTTGATCACGTCTACTCCATGCCTTTCCCTTAACTCCTGCTCCGTAATTTTGCCCATGATCTGTTTTGATTTAACGCCTGTGGCTACGATCATTACATTAATCTTTCCTTCAAAATCAGGATCTATAGCGGCACCCCATATTATCCTTGCCTTATCCCCAACACGCTTATGAACCTCTTCAACTATTGTTTGGGCTTCTGATACAGTCATTTCGGGACCTCCAATAACATGAACTAGAACACCTGTTGCAGATGAAATATCGACTTCAAGGAGCGGAGAGTTTATAGCATCGTTTAATGCTTCCTGTGCACGTTCATCTCCTGGTGATTCACTTTCACCAACACCAATCATCGCAACTCCACCATCTTTCATAATGGTTCTTAAATCGTTGAAATCTAGATTTACGAGACCTGGCTTAGTGATCATCTCTGTAAGCCCCTTAATGGCCCTCATTAAAACGGTATCAGCAACCTTAAATGCATCATTTAGTGGCATTCTCGGAACAATCTCTAAAAGTTTATCATTCGGTATTGTAATTACTGTATCTGATGTTTCTCTGAGCTTATCCAGACCGTAGGTTGCATTTTCCATCCTTGATCTGCCCTCTGATGCAAATGGAAGGGTACAAACAGCTATTGTCAATGCACCAAGTTCTTTTGCTACTTTAGCAACAAAAGGTGCTGAACCAGTGCCTGTGCCACCACCCAACCCACAGGTGATGAATACTATATCTGAGCCCTGAAGTACTTCCCTAATTTTATCCTCGGCCTCCCTTGCCGCCTCTTCACCTATCTGAGGAATTGCACCCGCACCAAGACCTCTTGTTGTTCTTTTACCCAGTAATATTTTTTTCTGTGCCTTTGTAATCAGCAGGTGTTGAGCATCCGTATTTGCAGCTATTAATTCAGCACCTACCACTCCTTCCTCCATTATTCTAGTGATTGTGTTTGATCCTCCACCACCACACCCGATTATTCTTATTACAGTTTTAAGACCCTTTAAAATTTCTTCAAGTTCCTTATCTTCTTCTGTTTCCGTAACTTTTTCTTGATTTTTATAAAGATTTTCATTTGTGTAGGATTTGGATAATACATCCTTTAAGAGAGATTTCATACCTCTTCACCATGATGATAATTTCAAACCTAATATTTAAAATATTGCAAAAACAGACTTAAAATTTTATGGTTGGGGTTTGGAGTTTGAGGGAAGCAGTAAAATTCAGATATTCTTTGAGGAGGTACTGTACTTTCATCAATGGAAAAAATTAAAAATAATTTTGCTGAATAACTGAAGTTTTTATAGGAAAAAGACACTCATTAAAACTGCAAAGCATTTCGAAAAAGCTACACATATAGTTCTGGTCTATGGTTTTGAGAATAAAACATTCAATAAAAATAAGCCCAATAAAGGGACATAAAGCATGGTGAGGGAAAGGATACCTATACTACCATCAGCATTTGTTTAGACGGCTATGTATGTACTATTACATGTAAAAAGAATACATGAGATAAAGATATGAGATCAATGGATCAAGACAGAAATAACAAGAAAAATAAAACAAATAATTGAAAAATTTCAGATACCTATTATCCAAAAATTGGAAATTTACGGATTAAAGAAAAATTTATACATACCTTGTTAATGATTATTTTTTATGGACAATCAAAAAAATGATATGATTTATTCACTTTTCCTGAAACTTTTAGATGATTTAAAGAATATATCAAACAAAGAAAGTATAGGAAAAGATGATATTGATTCTATTGTAAAATCCTATGAAAAGAAGCTAAAGATAATAATGAATAAAAATCAAAGACAAAAGCCATCTTTAACCTTAAAATTTGGAGAATCATATTTGATTGATGAAGAAAAGCCTGTTGAAAGTTACAATATTTTCAAGCAAGCTGTATCAAGGGGCTCTAATGGTCTATGCATAACAAGAACCCATCCTGAGAGTATTTCCTTCTATGATACGGCAAAAAATGTTAAATTCATATGGCTTTCCAAGGTAGGGTTGGATAATAGGAAAGATTTTTCATCTCTGCAGCCAACAGATTTGACCATTATTGCTAATAACATTAACGATTTTATAAAAAATAATACAAAGGGCGTAATACTTCTTGAGGGTATAGAACTTTTAAGTGCAAGCAATGGCTTCCAAAATCTTGCAAGGGCATTAACAACAGTGAAGGATATTGTAAGCGCTGGAAAAGGTGTCCTTTTAATTTCCACCAATTTGAAAGCATTAAAAGATGATGAAAAAAATTTTCTGCTGAGAGAGTTTAACCAGATTCCTGTCCCTTGAGAGGAAGTATCTCTATTCTGGAAGGTGTGGGTAATTTCATCATTGCTTTTCTTAAACCTTCCTTTGCCTTTCCAATATTTTCTTCATCAACTCTAACAAAAAGGATTGTTTCACCAGATTTTACTCTTGCAGCTGTGCCTACAGGTTTGCCAAATGCTAAACTCATACCACTAGATATCCTATCAGCACCGGCACCTGTTGCCATTTTATGCTCCCGGAGCACATGATGTGGATAAACCCTTATTTTCAAATAATAGTTTGTTCCACCTAGAGAAGTCATTAGATACTTATTTGCCGCTACCCTTGCAGCTTCAAGAGCAGTATGCCTAATCTGGCAATCCTCTTCTGCAATTAAATTTAGAACATATCCGAACCTGAACTGGTTTTTCAAATCACCATGCTCAAACTCATGAATCCTTGGTTGCGGAATTCCTGATATGTATTCCTTTCTTGTGTATGCAGGACCCGTAATCTTCCTGTACATTCTACCCGGTTTCCTTACCATTTTAAATCACACCTTCCGGCTTGTAAGATACCTGAAAGCTTTTTCTCTTTTTAAGGTTTTTTATTTTTCAGCTGGAACAAAGTATAATGTTGAGGCATCCACCTTTTCAAGTGAAACATCCCTGAATTTCGGCTTAATTTTCATTCCTATTCTTATATCCTTCTGTTCAATGTTTATTTCACCGGGTTCATTTATTACAAGAGTGCTTGTTAATTTAGAATATGAATTGTCATATCCCTGAACATCTATGTTTATGAGTGTGAATGGAACTCTACTAAGAAATGTTTCACCTGCAAAATATGCTGTTGTAAATGTATAAATTCTAATATCTGCATCTGTAAGATCTACCCATTCCGTAATCTCAGCCATACATTCTGGACAATCAGCCCTCGGTGGCAGGAAAAGTAAATCTTTTCCATTCTTGTGTTTTTCCTTGTTTCTGCAAACAGTTCCGAGAAGTTTCTTGTTTTTCAGACCTACAAAAAATGGTGAAACCTCACCAAATGTATGTTTGTACAGTATAGAATATGGGAAGTCTACTATTAATGGATTTTTATTTTTTGAAACATATTTTTCTCCAACAGACATGTTTACCATCCCCTACCTAATACAAAAACAGTAACATCACTACCTGTTCCTGCATGGCTATGGGCAAGGCCTCTCTTTGCATCTTTAACCTGAAGCTTGTCACTTCCATAAAATTTCTCTATTTTCCCCTGGATCTGCCACATAACACTTACAGCTTGCATTATTCCAGTAGCACCAACTGCATGCATGCAACCAAGCAAACCACCCGATGGATTTACATGAATTCTGTTTGCAAGCTTCGGATTAATCTCTTTGAAAACACCTTTTTCATCATCAAATGGAGCAGAATCAATTAGTTTTCCTCCTTCACCATACCTTGCTAAACCAAGATCTTCATATGTTTGAAGTTCACTAGATGTATAGGCATCATGGAGCTCTACAACATCTATTTGTTCAAGGGGATTTGTAATGCCAGCCATTTTATATGCCATTTTTGCAGCCTTTCTCCCAGCCCTGAATGAATGCAACCCTGGATAAACCATATCTTCATACCATTCTGGTTTTTCATGTGGAAGCAAAAGATCATCTTTTATAAGACCTCCAACAGTTGTTGGTCTATCAGCTGGCCTCATTGTATCTGTACCATTGCCAACACCTTCAATTATTACAGGTTTATCTGTCAATTCCTTGGCAATAGATTCATCTGCAAGGAGTGCTACAGCTGCACCATCGCTCATAAGGCAACAATCAAGCCTCTTCAGAGGTGTTGAAATCATATCTGACTTCAATACATCATATATTGTTATGAAACCGGATGTACTTTTTGTTGCATATGGATTCTTTGCATTTGTTTGAGCGAAGAAATTGTACTGAGCATTGTTTCTATTCTTTACAGCCACTTTTGCCATCTGTTTTTCAGTAATACCAAATTCATACATGTATCTGGTTGCCATAGCTGCATAATATGCAGAATAATAGCCACCTACGGGAAAATCAAAATCTGTATCCGATGCTAGCGCAATAAATTCATTCCCCTTGCTTGTACTTACTTCTGACATTTTTTCAAAACCCATTACAAGTACAAGGCTTGCATCGCCTGATTTTACCATTTCATACCCTGCTTTAAGGCCCAATCCACCTGTAGCACCACCACCTTCTATCCTTGCGCTCTGTATGGGATTAAAACCAATATAGTCTCTTATGATTGCACCGAAAAGTAACTGTCTTTCAAAATGATCAGAAAAATAGCTCACTATTGTACCATCAATCATTTTCTTTACATCAAGTGGATCTATTTTCAGATCATTTTCAAACAATGCCATTTTAGCTGCTTCCATGACAAGTTCTTCCTGCGTGGAATCCTTTCTAGATTTCGCAAACTGTGTCATTCCTCCTGCGATCATCGCCACTCTATTTCCCATTTTTCATACCTCCATTTTATTTTAATAACTCTTTTGCTATTATCATCTTTTGCACTTCATTTGTCCCTTCCCCTATTTCCATTAACTTTGAATCCCTTAGATATCTCTCTATGCCAAAATCTCTGAAATATCCGTACCCACCGTGAATCTGTATTGCTGTTCTGGCTGCATCCATAGCTACCTGGCTTGCAAAATATTTTGCCATTGAAATTTCTTTTCTAGCAGGTATTCCCTTATCGTAAAGTTCTGCGGCATGTTCTATAAGTAATCTTGCTGCCTGAATATTTGTTGCCATATCTGCAAGATAAAATTGTATGCCCTCAAACTGTGAAATCGTTGTTCCAAAGGCCTTCCTTTCCTTGGCATATTCTATGCTTGAATTTAATGATGCTTCAGCCAAACCAAGTGCTATTCCAGCTATTGCAATTCTCCCTCCTTCTAATATTTTCATTGCCTGCTTGAATCCTTCACCAGGATTTCCTATCAAACGTTCTTCTGGAACTAAAAAATTATTGAAAATCAATTCTGCAGTATCACTTCCCCTTACACCTAGCTTATCCTTTATTTTATTCCTTTCGAGACCTGGAGAATCCCCATCTATAAGAAATGCATTTATGCCCTGATCACCTTTTGCCATCAAAACAATGTATTTTGAACTTACACCATGTGTTATGAATATTTTAGATCCATTAATAATATAGTGTTTCCCCTCTTTTTTATAAGTTGTTGACATATTCTTAGCATCAGTTCCTGAGGATGGTTCTGTAAGTGCCCATGCAACAGGTCTAGCATGCTTTATTGTATATTCTATAACCATTTTTTTTATTTCTTCTGATGCAAAAAGATATATATGGTTTAGACCAAGACTATTATGTGCCTCTAGACTTAGTGCAAGGCCCCCAGAATATCTTCCAACAATTTCGAGTATTTTAGAATAAGTAAACATGTCAAGACCCAAACCACCATAGCTTTCGGGTATTGTTAATGTGAGAAGCCCGTACTCCTGCATTTCTTTATAAAATTCATTTGGTATATGGTCCTCAATATCTATATTTTTAGCTATTGGCTCAATTTTCTTTTTTGCAAATTCTTCCATTTGTGTTAAAATTAATTTCTTTTCTTCTGAAATCTCATATACCATTCTTAAAATTCACCCCTAAATTCAGGAAAATTTTCTCTAAATGGAACAATGATTTATCCATTGTTTGAAGGTAAAAGCTATTTCGTATAAAATTTTTTCATTTTTAAATTAGAATTTAAATTTTTAGTTTGAAGGAAAAAGATATAAATAATTTATCTATATATAGATTATCTATGATTGAAATTAAATTTGAAAATAAAGCTGCATTGTTCACATTTTTAGGTCATTTTATCAATGGTGGAGTATTTTTTTCTAGTTTTGATTACATTACTTTTTGTGTAAAAATCATTTAGTTCTTGGATTATTGGCATATTATTTGCAATATACTACGGTTCTTCAGCTATTTTTACAACATTCATAAGTGCCAGGGCAGACAGACAAAGGGGTACAGTGAAGGAATTACCATAGGTATTGCATTGTTGTCTTTGGGATTAATTATATTTATAGTATCATTGCTTATCCAATTATTGACATTGCTAATAACTCTGGTAGTACTTTCTAAAATTATTCTAGAAACAGGTACAGGTTATTACCATCTACTTGGTGCAGTAATTCTTCAAAACGTTATAACCAGAAATAAAGTAGAAAAAGCACTTGGCATAAGTGGTGGGCTGTGAAGTATTGGGAGGGTAATTTATCTACCATTTTCTTTAGTATTGCAGTCCTTTTCACATACTCAGCTTCTTTAGGATTTCTTGCAGCTCTAATGATACATTTTGAATTGAAAAACATTATGAAAATAGACATAAACCAGAAAAAAATTATGGGGAGGATCAATAAAAATGTAATTACAAAAGGTATACTTATTCTTTCAATACTTAGCTTTGCAAGATTTTTGGCAACACAGGAATTGTAAGCTGGATACCATTTTATTTATCAGATTCTTTACATTTCTTCGCCTAGGCCTAGTGAAAAATCAAAGATGCCCCTATTTGGCTAAAAATATTTTTATCCTTCATCCTTTTTTTGTTCTACGTGTCTAATGTAGTGTTTCTTGGGAAAGTAAATTTGAACTGGTGTGATAATTGCAACTTACCCATATTGGGGAAGAAATGTGATATTTGCAAGTCTGAATCAAGAAAGGTTAATGTGACACCTCCAGGCGATTTTAAATTTCCATTAAAAGGGGATATGGAAATACTCGATGAATCATTCAAAGATATTTTAAAAATAAATTTTTCAGAAGTTTTTTCTGAGAAAGTAATCGTATTGAATAGAATTCCTGGTCCTGATAGATCCGAAGAAATAATCGTAGGCGGTTATGTTATTGCTACTGTTATGCATGACTTTAATAATCTAAGGGTAGCACTCAGACCACATTTTTATGTTGTTGCAAAGGAACATTTAAAAGATATTTTCATACAGGCAGACCCCGTTGCAATTGAATCAATAAAAAAGGGGAACAATTTAATGGCACCCGGAATAATAAAGATAGGAGATTATGTAAAAAAGGACAGGGATGTATTTATTGTTAATGATAATAAAATTCCCATTGCACTGGGTATTTCAAGAATATCAAAAAATGAAAAAATTGAAAAGGGGATGGCAGTTAAAGTAAAGTTTCTAATGGATGATATTAAAATACCTGATAAAAAAGGGGATATAAAAAAAATAATTGAAGCAAACAGAAATTATATGAAATACAGAGAAGAAAAATCTGTTGAAATGATTAAAAAATTGGATGGAAAAAATACACTTGTTTCATTTAGTGGTGGAAAAGACAGCCTTGTGGCATTGCATCTTGCAATAAGGTCTGGAATAAAGTTCAAAACAGTATTTTTGAACACTGGACTTGAATTCAAAGAAACAATAGAATATGTTAAAAAAACAGCTGAAAAATTCCAGCTTGATCTTGATATAATAGATGCAGGTAAAGCATTTTTTTTAAATCTTGATCATTTTGGTCCACCAGGTCGAGATTATAGATGGTGTTGCAAAGTTTGCAAACTCGGTCCGACAACAAGATACATTAAGGAACATTCAAATGGCCCAATATACATGATCATAGGTCAGAGGGCATATGAAAGCAAAACAAGATCAAACAGTGGAGAGATTTGGGAAAATAGGTGGGTGCCAAATCAAATAGGAATAAGTCCCATTCAGAATTGGAATTCACTTATGGTATGGATTTATATATTCGAGCATGGCCTTGAATATAATCCTTGGTATGATAATGGCCTTTGGAGAACGGGTTGTTTTATGTGCCCATCACAAGACTTAGGTGATTTAAACATTGTCAAGAACAATTATAAAGAATATCAAAAATGGGAGGAGTTTTTGAAAAGCTATGCTAAAAAGAATAATATTCCAGATGAATGGGTATCCTATGGTTTATGGCGATGGAATTTACTTCCGAAATTCTTGAAAAGTAGATTTGGTTTTGATGGATTTAAAAGAACTTCACTTGAGATAGAGAAAATTGATTATGGGACGAGGTTTGAAATAAAAGCTAGCAATGTAATTGATTTAGTTAGATTAAAAAATATGATGAATATTTTACCCAAAAATTCTTATGAAATTAATAATAAAATTATTATAGATAAAAGATTCATTGATATTGGCATACAGATAATATATGAATCTGAGGAATGTGTTGGGTGTGGTATATGCACTGGTAGATGCGATAAAGATGCACTATATCTGAAGAATGGTAAGGTTTGGATAAATGAAGAAAGATGCATACACTGTACCAAATGTATCGGTCCATGCCCCGCATATGCATTCAGGTGAAATAGTATGGATAAAAAAATAGAAATAGTAATTAAAATACTAATGGAAAAAATAAATCCTCATAAAATTCCATATAATGAGCCTTGGAAAGTATTAATATCGACCGTTCTTTCACAGAGGACAAAGGATGAAACAACAGCAACTGTTTCAAGACGCCTTTTTGAAAAATACCCTAATCTTAATGACCTAGTAAATGCAAAAAATGAAGATCTTGAAATTTTATTGAAACCAATAGGATTTTATAGGGAAAAGGCAAAAAGGATCAAGGAAATTGCAAGGATAATCCTAGATGATTATGCTGGCAATGTCCCGAAGGAAAAGGATCTGCTTTTAAAATTGCCAGGTGTAGGGACAAAGACTGCAAATATAGTTCTTTCAGTTTCTTTTAGCAAGGATTACATTGCGGTTGACACACATGTACACAGGATATCAAACAGGCTAGGATGGGTAAAAACAAGAACTCCTGAGGAAACGGAATTGGAACTGATGAAAATAATAGATAGAAGGTACTGGAAAACAATAAATTCTTTACTAGTTGAATTTGGAAAAAGTATTTGCAGACCTAAGGGTCCTAAATGTGATATTTGTCCGGTTAGTAACTATTGTCCGTCATCGAGGATTGTAGCAAAAAAGTAGACAAAACCATTATATTGATTTTTTTAATATTTATTGAACAAGGTGTAATTTCATGTATATAATACAACCTTCTAAATTAAAAAAGGGTTTACCAAAGGAAACGCTCTCAATTTGTCCCGTTTGTAAGAAAGTGATACCAGCAACAATTTACGAAGAAAATGGAAAAGTAATGTACAAGAAAACATGTCCCGAGCATGGTGAATTTAAAGATATTTATTTTGGGGATGTTGAAACATATTTGCGCTATGAAAATTTTGCATTTGATGGCATAGGTGTTCAAAATCCCCAAATCAGTGGATCAGATTGCCCATACGATTGCGGTTTATGTACACTTCATTATAGTCACACGTCACTGGCAAACATTGATCTTACAAATAGGTGCAATCTAAAGTGCCCCATATGTTTTGCAAATGCTAATGCCGCAGGATATGTTTATGAACCATCATTTGAACAGATTGTTCATATGATGGAGGTTTTGAGAAATGAAAAACCTGTTCCTACTCCTGCTGTACAGTTTGCAGGTGGTGAACCAACAATATACCCACAGTTCCTTGATGTAATTAAAAAAGCAAAGGAGCTCGGTTTTGCACAGATACAGGTAGCAACAAATGGTGTTAGAATTGCACATGAACCAGATTTTGCACAGAATATGCTAGATGCAGGTCTTCACACAGTATATCTTCAATTTGATGGTTTCAAGGATATGACCTATATAAAAACAAGAGGCAGACCTGGTTTTCTAAAGGAAAAGCTTCAAGCAATAGAATATCTGAGGCACACAAAACCAAAACCACTAGCCACAGTTTTGGTTCCAGTGATAGTAAAAGGAGTAAATGATGATGAAGTTGGGCAGATCATTGATTTTGGTCTAAAAAATCTTGATGTTATCAGGTCAGTAAATTTTCAGCCTGTTTCATTTGCTGGCAGGATTCCACAGGATGAGTTAATTGTTGGTAGATATACGCAAGGTGATTTGATCAAAGATCTTTTAAAACAGACAACATATTTTGAGAAAAAGGACTTCTTCCCCATACCCGTTGCAGCTCTTTTTTCAGAACTTGCATCCCAGTTGTTCAGGCATCCATATGTGGCATTTACATCCCATCCACATTGCGGTACGGCAACATACTTATTTATGGATTATGATAAAAACAAGGTTATACCTATTACAAGGTTCATAGATGTTGATGGTCTTATTGAAGAACTGAGGCCAAAGATTATGGAAGCAAAATTCGATGGGAAGTCAAAGGTATTTTCTGTACCCTATCTGTACAGGATATTCAAAAAATATTATGACGAGAATGAAGCACCTACTCATTTCAAGATTAAAGAAATTCTTGATGTTTTCAAGGAAGGGACGAAGGATACCCTTGGAAAGCTTCATTGGGATTCTCTTTTCATTGGGGCAATGCACTTCCAGGATGAATATAATTACGATCTTGAAAGACTTAAAAGATGTGTAATTCATTATGCAACACCGGATGGAAGGGTAATACCTTTCTGCGCATACAATTCTGGCCCTGTTTATAGAACAGAGGTGGAGAAAAAATTCTCAATGACTTTGGAAGAGTACAGGAAAAGATATGGTAATGCAGTAGGTACAGAGGGAGTGTGAATACATGGAAGTTGATACTTCCAAATGCAATTACTGTGGAGCTTGCGTTGGTTCTTGCCCCGTTAATTGCATGTACCTTGATGAAACAAGGATTATTATTGATGAAAAAGCATGTACAAAATGTGGGTTTTGCATTAGAGTATGTCCGATGGGTGCGATTTCTGCGGAGTGGTTCAAATGAAATCCTTTGAATATGATGTACTTGTTATTGGAGCAGGACCTGGAGGTAGCTCTGCTGCTAGGTTTGCCTCAAGGAAGGGCTTAAGGGTATTAATGATAGAAAAAAGGCCAGATATCGGTTCACCGGTTAGGTGTGGCGAAGGCATCTCAAAAAGCTGGTTACCAGAGGTAGAAATTGAACCACAGCCAAACTGGATATCCAACGAAGTTGAAGGTGCCAGGATATATCCGCCGGATGAAAGAACGTTCATAAAACTTTCAGCAGCCAAGGCGGGTAATGAAGTGGGCTATATCATAGAAAGGGACAAATTTGACAAATATCTTGCAGCATTAGCTGCAAGGGAAGGGGCAGAGATTTGGGTGAAAAGCCCTGCTATTTCTTTGATAATAGAAAATGGCAAAGTATCGGGAGCCAAAATAAGGAGAATGGGTGAAATTGTTGAAGTAAGGGCTAAAATAATAATAGGTGCCGATGGGTTTGAAAGTCAGGTAGGTAGATGGTCAAAGATTAATACAATGGTGAAGGACAGGGATATTGTTTCATGTGTAGAATACAGAATGGTTGGCATAGATATTAATAAGGATTTCACGGATTTTTACCTTGGCAGTTGTGCACCTGGTGGATATGTATGGGTATTTCCAAAAAATGGCGATGAAGCGAATGTTGGCATAGGTGTTGCATTGAATAAGCTCAAAAGACCAGGTGAAGTAAAAAAATACCTTGATGAATTCATTGAAAAGCATCCTGGTCTTAAGAAGGGAAAAACAATTGAACTCATTACAGGGGCTGTATCTACATGCCAAATGCCTCAAACGATAGTTACAGATAATGTTATGCTTGTAGGTGATTCTGCAAGACTTATTGATCCAATAACTGGTGGTGGTATAGCAAATGCCTGTATTTCTGGCAAGCTTGCAGCAGAGGCAGCATATGAAGCAATAAAATCAGGAAATTCATCAAAGGAATTCCTTAAGGAGCACTATGAAAAGAAAGTAAGGGAAAAGTTCGAGAGAAAAAATTTAAGGAATTGGTTTGCGAAAGAAAAACTTTCTATACTTTCAGATGAAACATTAAATAAACTCGTAGATGCCATATCCTCTGTAGAATTAACATCCATATCTGTAAAAAGTCTTCTGGATGCTGTGCAAAAAAAGTATCCTGAACTTGTTAAGGAATTTGAGGACCTCCTCTAAACAAAAAGATTTATTATGCAATTGCCCATTCTTTTTTAAAGCCGCGGTAGCCAAGCGGACTACGGCGCCAGCCTTGAGAGCTGGTTCTCTGCAAAGGGAGCGGGAGTTCAAATCTCCCCCGCGGCGCTGGCATAAGATGATCAAGAATGAGATATTTTCCTTATGAATACAGACCTTTTCAAAGGGAAATCGTAAATGATGTTGAAGAAACATTGAAGAAAAAGGGGCACCTGATTTTAGAAGCACCTACTGGAATAGGTAAAACAATTGCTGTTTTAGCTCCTTCATTGGAATTTGCATTAAAAAATAAATTGAAAATATTTTATTTAACAAGAACAAATTCACAGCAAGAACAGGTAATAAAAGAGGCAAGGAAATTAAGAAAGGAGTACAGTTTTACAGTTGTACCTATCCAAGGCAGGAATTCATACTGCATGCTATTCCTGAAAGAAAAAATATTTGATGCATCTCCTGAAGAACTTGCGATTAGCTGCAGAAAAAGAAAAAAAGATGTTGAAAATGGAAATGTTGAATCTTGCATATTTTACAAAAACTTTTTGGAAAAAGGCAAAGATGTTGTTTTATATGCTAAAGAAAATATTTTAACTGCACAAGATTTTGTTGACAGATCAATGGAAGATGAGGTTTGTGCCTATGAAGCAATGAAACTTGCGTCCTCAGAAGCAGATATTTTAATCATGCCTTACGTATATTTCTTTGATCCCAATATTAGATTGAGACTTTTTGAATGGGTAAATACCTCAATTGAAAATATAATTCTTATAATTGATGAAGCACATAATCTTCCAGATTTTGCAAGGAATCAAAGAACAATGCATTTGACATTAAAATCAATATCTGCAGTAGATAAAGAAATCATGGATTATGGTGATGATAATAAATTTGGTATAAAATATTCTGAATTTATTGAAATTTTCAGGGAAACTTTATTCGGTTTAGAAGAAAAATTACTAAAAGAAAAGGAAGATTCACCTTTGAATAATGAATATCTTCTTCAAATGCTATCGGATGCTTTTGGTATAAGTATGGACAACTTCATATTATTCTTGAATTCTCTTGTAGATTATGGAGAAAAAATAAGGGAAGAAAAATTATCAAAAGGTCAATTACCTAGATCTTTTGTTGGTAACCTTGGTCAATTTTTACTTGAATTCTTTTTAAATGAAGATAAGGATACTGCGAGAATAATAACAAAGGATGAACAGCTAATGCTTGAGATTTTCGCCATAGACCCGAAACCTGTTACTTCAATCATAGAGAATTCTTATGCATCAATACATATGTCTGGGACACTCAGGCCTTTGGATGAGTATGAATCATTAATTTTTAATAATAAAATTGCAAAAAAGATCATTTATCCATCACCATTTCCAAAGAATAATTTAAAGGTATACTATATTGATAATGTTACAACAAAATTTGATGATATAAAAAATGATGATGAAAGGGAAAAAATGGCAAAATTAATTGAAAAAATAATAAACACTAAACATAATTCGCTCGTTCTTTTTCCAAGCTATAATTTAATGAGTAAAATACTTGAAAGGGACATTGCATTTTTTGGAAACGTTTATAAAGAAACGCCGAATATGTCCCAAAGGGATTTTATAAAAAATATTCACATGTTTAAAAGACATGGTGGTGTATTTTTTTCTGTGTTTGGTAGTAGAATAAGTGAGGGTATGGATTTTCCTGGTGGGCAGATTGAACTTGTAGTGATTGCAGGTATACCATATCCAAAACCTTCAGCAAAGCAAAAGCTTATGGAATTGTATTATTCTCAAGAACTGGATAAAAACACTGTTTATAAATACCTTGTTCATGGCCCAACAGGCAGGAGAATCTTACAAGCAATAGGAAGAATGATAAGATCATCAACAGACAGGGGAATAGCCATTATTCTTGATAAAAGAGCACCTAGATTTAAAGAATACATTGAAATGGAAAGGAGCAAAAACATAGAGGAAGAAATAAAAACATTTTATTCAAATATGGCAAGTTTAAAATAGTTTCTGGCAATAATTTAAAGTGATATGGTTGTTATAAAAGTGGATAAAAAAAGACTTGAAAACTTAACAGGTCTTTTCATAAATGATCTTGAAGAAATATTTGAGACGTTGGCAGTGGATATAAAAAGGGCAGATGATACATTCTGGGATCTTGAGCTCTATCCTGACAGGCCGGATCTTTATTCTATCTTTGGTCTCTCAAGGGCAATAAGGCAGTACAAATTTCAAGAAGAAAGGAATTATAATGTTAAGAGGTCTAATATCTTTCTTAAAGTTGATAAAAGTGTTAGTAGTATAAGGCCATTCATAGGTGCAGCAATAATAAGGGATCTGGATCTTAATGATACAACAATAAGGGATATTATGGATTTACAGGAAAAATTGCATTTGACAGTTGGAAGGGATAGAAAAAAAATAGCAATTGGCATTCATGATCTTGACAAGGTCAAACCACCATTCAAGTATGCAGCATACTCACCAGAAGAAATTTCATTCATTCCTCTGGGTTTTCAAAAAAAAATGAATTTACTGGAAATAATTAAAAATCATCCAAAGGGTATTGAATACGGTGAACTTTTAAAGGATTTTAATATGTATCCCGTAATCACAGATTCAGAAAATAATGTTCTTTCATTCCCACCAATTATCAATGGAACTCTTACGCAGGTGACGGAAAAAACAAAGAATGTATTTATAGATGTCACAGGTCTTGATCTTTTTACTGTTATAAATACACTTGACCTTACCGTAACTGCGTTGAATGAATTATCAATGGAAAATGAAAGTGTTAATATAAATTATCCAGAAGGAACAATGGTTCTACCCAACCTCAAATATGAGAAATTATCAATAGAAAAAACTGAAATTGAAAACATGCTGGGCATAAAGATGGATGAAGAGATTATTATAAACGCTCTTAAATCAATGGGTTACAAATATTCAATGAAAAAGAAAAAAATTGAGGTTGGTATACCCCCATATAGAATAGATATAATGCATCCTGTTGACATTATTGAGGATGTTGCAAAAGCATACGGGTTTAACAAAATTGAAAAATCATTGCCGGAAAAATTTTCGATTGGAATAGAATCAAATGTTGAAATGGTTAAGGAAAGGCTTAGGAGGATTATGATTGGGCTCGGATACATTGAAACAATTAATTTAACATTCACATCCCCAGAAAGGAACTTTTTTATTTTTAACCTTGATAAGGAAGAATCCATGAATATTGTGAATCCTGTGATAGAGGACCAGAGCATTTACAGAACATGGCTAATACCCATGCTGATGGAAACATTAAAAAATAATAAACACAGAAATCTTCCACAGAAAATTTTTGAAATAGGTGAAGTTTTTGATGGAAAGGAAACAATACATATTGCAGGTGCATCCATAAGCTCAAATGCATCTTTTACAGAAATTAAAGGGGTAGTAGGAAAATTTTTGCAAAGCCTCGGTTTGGAAATGAACATTAAGGAAGATAAAAAACCTTTCCTTATCAATGGGAGACAGGCAAGTATAATCATTAACGATCAATATGTGGGCTTTTTTGGTGAAATGCACCCTGAAATCATAGAAAGGTTTGATCTAGGAAATCCTGTTGTTGTTTTTGAACTTAACATTGAAAGAATATTTCCAGATATTTTTAAGGATAGGCTTGAGTTCTAAATTCCTAATTTTTTAGCTATTTTTATACACTAGGTCTCTTATTCTTTTCTGTATTGAATTTAATACCACTAATGTTCCCCATTTAAATTCCGTTTTGTAAAAAAATTCTAGATAAAATTATTAAACAAAATTAACATATATGTTATGGTGATTTAATGGAATTTAAAGAAGTTGTAAAGGATTTGCTTTTTACCTTTGGTGTA
>Ga0080006_1187158_pt2 | contig 26207 bp, 19 predicted proteins | sample RS3BMetagenome_FD_69209 | JGI IMG/M metagenome (GOLD analysis project Ga0080006, IMG submission 69209) | Ferric oxide microbial mat and aquatic microbial communities from Rainbow Spring, Yellowstone National Park, USA - RS3B (SPADES... ...
CGCTTTCGAAATTCGACCTGACGCCGCTAGAGTTTGCGCGCGAAGTGTACAACCTGGGTATGCCGCTTTCGTCCGGCACGCTTGACGGGTTCGTGATTTCGCTTTTTGAGAAGGCTGTGGCGTCCTCCCTTCCCCACGGATTTTCGGTGAGCCCTGACCTTCTTGTAACGGTCAGCTTTTCGCTTGGGGCTGGCCCTTCGGTGCAGGAGCTCGAGAATGCAACGCTTGCACTGGCCTCCTCGGGCGTCAACCTGTCGCTTGCAAACTCGATTGAGGACAACTTCTTCATGACCCCCCGGGCATTCTTCACGCTCGTTTACTCTGCCTGGCAGCTGCAGGCGGGCTACTCCAACCTTTCAGTGTATCTTCTTAACAGAAGCGTGAGTGCAAAGGACCCTTCCTTTGCGAGTTTTGCTGCCAAAGCGGATGTGAACCTGTACAACTTTCTTCTTGATGCTCGCTCCCTTGGTTATCCGGCGGACCCGGCGCTGCTCAGGGATTTTTCCGTCAACATGAGCTACAGGATTTTTGAGGAGAACATAAGCGACCAGCCTTTCCTGTACGTCAACACCACAGCACTCAGGCTGCTGCTTTTGCGCTCCTATGGACTCATGCCGGGCAACTTGAGCTATGCACAGACGCTTATGCTTTCCTCACCTTCACTTTCAGACCTCCCGGTGTCCCCTGTAAAGGGGCTCCTGCATGAGCTTGTCAACCCCGCACAAAATCTCACGATCGTGACGCTCAACTTTGCGGCACCGCCTGGGACTGCGGGTGTCTCCGCTTTCGAGCAGGCTGTCGCCGAGTACAATACGACCGATTTCGTAACCCACTATACGGCCGGTAGCATCATCTCAAAGGATCTGCAGTCGATCGTCACAAAAAGCGAAATAGTTGCCATACCAGCTGGGATAGTCGCGGCGATAGTGATAACGGGCCTCTTCTTTCTTTCTCCTGTAGCCGCTCTTGTGCCCTTCCTGAGCTTTGTGGTCTCCATGGTGGTGGGATTCGGTCTCGTCTACCAGGTCCTCGGAAGGCTAGAGGGGACCACCCTCAGTTTCATCTCGCCAGCGGTGATTGTGCTCCTCGGCCTCGGACTTGCCACCGACTATTCGGTTCTTATCCTGAACAGGTACAGGCAAGAGCTCACCAAGGGTAAGAAGGAGGCGCTCAGGCTGTCCACAAGGTGGGCGGGTGAAGCCGTGTTCACGAGCGGCTTTACCGTCATTCTTTCCTATGTGGCTCTGGACCTTGCCCATGTTCCCCTGTTTAGTGATGTAGGACTTGCCAACGTGCTCGTAGTGTCCTCGATTCTTGCGTGCACGCTGACCTTCGTGCCAGCCCTTATTTCTGTTTTCGGGGAATCGACATTCTGGCCGAGAAGGCCTTCTTCTCCAAAACCATCCCGTGTCGCACGCGTCACCAGGGTCGCGATCAGAAGACCCAAGGCTGTGGCCGGCGCACTCGTGGTTTTTACACTTGTGGCAACTGCCTTTGCCCTCGCTACACCGGTGAACATAAACTTCATAGGCCTTACGCCGAATTCGCCCGCCAAGGTTGGTCTTCAGGAAATCACTTCGGGTTTTGGCGGTTCAATGCTCACACCTACATACGTTGTGGTAGAGCTTCCGGGAAGCCTGAGTTCTGGGGGCAACATCTTCAACACCACGGAAATGGACGTCGTTTCAAACATCACAGAGGGCATCCTCGGCTTTCAGGGTGTGTCCGCGGTGTACGGCCCGGTCACGCCGCTCAATGCGACCGTTCCGTACCAGAGTCTTGCGTCCATGCCGGCACAGGAGAGGGCGGCTTACGCCCGTGAGATCATGAACTACGTGAGTTTTGATAACACAAGCGTCTACATCAAGGTCGTGTTCAAAGGCGACGCGTTCGGTAATACCGTCCTGCGTGAGGCGGCAGCACTTTCCGTATACCTCGGTAGGCATGCGCCGAAAGGATACGGCGTGTACGTCGGCGGCTCATCCATAGATTCCGAAAATGTGCTCAGGTATGTGTTTGGCATACTTCCGAGGCTCATTCTGGTTCTAATAGGCGCGATCTATGCGGTGCTCCTTCTCCAGCTCAGGTCGGCGTTCACCCCGCTCAGGCTCATAGCGACCATACTGAGCGCGGTGACTTGGTCGCTCCTTTTCGTGTGGGTGATATTCTACAGGCTCTCAGGTTACAGCGTCTTTGTGTTTGCACCTCTCTTCCTTGTGACCACCATGCTAGGGGTGGGAACAGACTATGACATATTCATGATGGTGAGGGTAAGGGAAGAGGTGACCAAGGGTGCGGGTGACGACGAGGCAATAGTTAAGACGGTAGAGTCGACAGGAGGAGTCGTTGTAGCCCTTGGCCTCATACTGTCCTCGGTGTTCTTCTCTCTAGCACTAACTTCGATCGAGTTACTCAGGCAGATAGGCGTAACACTTGGTCTCGGGATCCTACTTGACACATTTGTGGGGTGGCTTGCCTTTATACCGTCCGTGATGGTGCTCGCAAAGAGGTTCAACTGGTGGCCGAGCAATCCTCACGCCGAACGAGTTGAAGAATAGACCCTACAGGTATGGTGCCAAGACAGGTTCCACTTCCTTCCAAAGTGCCTCCTCTTCCGCTCTTCCTAGAGGGTAGACAGGCCTTCTTGGAAGGCCCGGGTCGTGACCAAGTATCAGTCTGACAAGTGAATAGTTCGCGGAAAGCGAGCCGTATTTTGCGGCTGCGTTTACTACCCTTGCGATCACACTCTGTAGTTCGTGGGCATGGCGCAGGTCACAGCGCTCAGTCGCCTCCCTCATCTTTACCAGGAGATGCGGGATGTAGTTTGCGGAAGCGCACACTACACCATCCAGCTGAGATGCAAAGGAGACAGCGGCGATCCGGTCGCCACCGGTGTACACTTCGAGCGATGGCATGTTGAACTTGAGCTCGAGCGGATGTGTGATGTCTGCGGTGGTGTCCTTTATGCCCTTTATGTTCTGCCCGCCCACCTTTTTAATGAGCTCGGAGGTTATATTGACGCCCGTCGCGAGTGGGTAGTTGTATAAATAAACGGGGTGGTCCGACGTCCTGCAGATTTCGGCAAAGTACCTTACCACCCAGTTTTCAGGTAGACCCGGAAAGTAGTAAGGAGGGTAAGAAGCTACACCCAGAATTGAGTAGTCCTTTGACATCCTTACGAGTTCGAGCACATTTTCCAGGTTGAGCTCGCCCACCTGAAAGATCAGCCTGTCCGTTATATCCGAAAGTGTACGCAGCGTCGCAAGCTTTTCGTCCTTTGAGAGCGCGGGTCCCATACCTGTCGTGCCATTCAGGAAGAGTGCGTCGACTCCGAGTTCGAAAAGTCTCTCTGCGTGCTCCCTGAGTCTCCGTGTATCAGTCGTCCCTTCCTTCGTGAAGGCACTCAGGATTGGCGCGATCACCTTCTGCATGAGCGCCGAATCTGCCGACTAAAGATAAGCGTTGTGAACCCTTACTCTGGAGGTATCTCCCTGAAGGCGAGCGATACGTCGATTCCCTTCCGTGAGTGGTACGCCCTGGACAGGGGGTAGGCGATCGCTCCGAGCAACCAAAAGAGAATCATTATTCCCCAAGAAAGGTCGTTGATGCCATAGTAGGGAAGCCCAACGTACATATAGGCGAGCGCGAAGTAGAATACAAGTGTGACCGCACCAGCCACCATGAGAGGAATGTTTTTCTTTCCGCTTGCAGCGTAGGCGATTGCAGTTATCCCCACAAAGGCAAAGAACACCATGCCGAGCGCACTAGTGGAAAACAGCGAAAACCAGTTCTCGTAGTCTGCAATCGCGACAAGCGGCGCTGAAATCACGAAGGTGAGTAGCAGGCTTGCAACCGGCGAGTGGAACCTCTCACTCACAGCGGAAAAGCGGCCGGGCAGAAGCCTGTCGAAGCTCAGCCCGAGGACGTACCTTGAAATTGAGAGTATGGTCTGCTGCGCCGCGGCAAGGTACCACACGGAAAACAGGATGTTTGTTGCAAGCGCAAGCGCAGGGTAGTTTCTGAGAAGGATGGTGGCAACGGTGAGCATGTTAGGGGAAGCGCCGACGCTGCTCAGTGAGCTTGGCCAGTTTATGGGTGCACTCATCGTGAAACCGAAGCCGAGATAGCCGTAGTACACGGCTGAAAACGCCACAAGAAGTAGCGAGCTGACTGTGAGAGGAACGAATGTGCCTGTAAGGGCGGCCTTCCTTTTGTCCTTGACCTCGCCCGAAAATGCGGCGGCGTTGTTGATCCAAGGAAGGGAGTACGCAAGGTAGGGAAGGAGGAGAAGCACGCCTCCGAACGTTACGAAGGGTCCGGTGTAGCCCGAGGCAACCTTGGCATAGCCCGAGCCGTATCCCGACAGGAAGGCGTCGACTGATGACTTTACTCCCTGCGGGCCAAGTGCAAGATAGGGTATTACCATGAGAAGCGTTCCGAGAAGGGCGAGCGCCGCGAGCACTGAAAGCAGGGTGTAGCTAAGCCTGGGCGAAAGAATATTCACGGCAGTAAGGAGCCCTATTGAGACGAGCGAGAAAACCGCAAGAAAGCCTGGTGTGGTGAGTGCCGAGACAAAGGACGCAAGACCAGAGCTACCCGTGACAAGCGCAACCGTCGACAGTGAAGGCGCAAGTGAAAGTGTGACGAACCAGTTCATCTCAAGCGCGATGAACGGAATACCTGTGAAAACGAAGCCGTACAGGAGCAGACCCCCAACCACAGGACCGAGCTTCCTGCTTATCCACACATAGTCACCGGCAACCCTCCCCACATCCCTGACTATCCGGTAGTATATGTACGCCTCAAAAAGTGCGAACACAAAGAAGAAAAGTGTTGCAAAGACCACGTTTCCACCCGGGTTGCCGTTAGGAAAGAAAGAGTCGGCAACGTTAAGAAGAAGCAGACCCGTTCCGAACCCTATCTCACCGAGGTTCGCGAACATGAGAGTCCAGGGGCCGACACTCTTCACAAGACCGGTGGCTTCCCTGACGAACACCGAAGGTTTAGAGGAGCCCATCGGCTTAACACTCGGGTGTGAAATCTGCCCTGGCTATTAAGTGTTTTCAGGTGGCCATCTCACAGTTCGAGTTCCCGGTCGAGCACTTCGGTTCCGGAGCCTTTGACGAGCACCTCCACCTCTATTCGGCAGCCTGCCTTGCCGTCTATGTAGATGCCTGGTTCAAGCGTGAACACCATACCCTCTTCGGCCACCGTGTCGAACCCCTCCTCGACCACGGGGTGCTCGTGCACACTCAGTCCTACTCCATGGCCTATCCTGTGCTTGGGCTCGGGAAGGCCAGCCTCCCTGATTACCCTGCGGGCACAGGCGGCCGCCCTGGAAAGGCTCGTGCCGGGTGCCACCTCCGACACGGCCGAAAGCACCGCCTCCCTTGTTATGCGTAGCATTTTTTCCTCCTGTATGGATGGCTCACCCACCCTGAAGGTGCGTGTCAGGTCGGAGTTGTAACCGAAGACTCTTGCGCCTAGATCGACTACAAGCAGTCCGCTACCCAATACACTTGTGCCGGATGGCCTCCAGTGAGGGAGCGCGGCGTTTGGACCAAACTGCACTCCCACGAAGCTCTTTTCGCCTCCGTTTCTTTCCATGATAAACCCAGCCTCAGCAGCAAGCTCGGCCTCGGTGAGACCCTCACCTGCGAGGGCTTCCACCTTCCGCACGGCGAGCGCCGCAAGTCTCACAGCTTCGCGCATGTGCACTAGCTCCTCCGCAGTCTTGCGTGCCCTGAGTTCCCTTATCACTCCTGAGAAGGGGACGGGTTCGACGCCGAGCTTCCTGAGCCACAGGTAAACTTCGAGTGTGAGTTCGGTTTCGTCCACGCCGACCTTCCTACCCGAAAGACCCTTCTCCCGCAACACCTCCCCGAGCACCCCCATCGCTTTCGAAATCGGGATCGTGGTTGCAGGTCTCACGTCGGTGATTCTACCCGTTCTCGCCCTTGCTTCCTCGAACTCTTTTGACACTAGCACCGGTTCGGAGTCGGCGGGCACGACCAGTCCCGAGTCTTCAAGTCCGGGGATGCCGGACAGGTACTCGAACACGGTGCCCGGTCTGTTCGTCTGGTAGTGCAGGAATGCGGACACCCCTTCGGCGACGAGCCTGCGCCTGAGCCTTTCAATTACCGCTGATTGCGTCGTACACTACACCTCTACTCTTGCCACTATGTGCACGTGTTCCTCTGAGAGGAAATCTCTCCACCTTTCTGAGATCGCGATCAGGAAGGAGTAGCCTGCTATCCGGCACCCTGCCTTCTTTGCAAGGAGCGTGAGCGCCTGCTGAGTTTCTCCGCTACGCACTATGTCGTCCACGATGAGGCAGTTTTCACCCTTCTTCAGCATGTCCGCCGGAAGATACGCACTCACAACAAAGCCCGAGTCGCCCACGGGCACCTCGGAGTTGACGAACCTGCGAACGCCCTTTTCCCTTTCCTTCTTTGCGATCGCAAGCCTTGTACCGAGGGCGTCTGCCACAAGCGTGGCATAGGGTATGCCGTCCGATGCCATTGTGAGCACCTTGTCAACCCCTTTTTCGAGAAACACAGCTGCGGCCTGAATTGCCGCCATCTTGAGTACGGGTGTATTGCCCACGAGCCTTGAGTTGTCGATCATGCCTGCCTCGGAGGTTATGTTGTCAAGGAACACGCGCTCGAGTGGATACGCTTTGGCGAGGGTTGCAAGTATCGCTTTTGCGCGCGCTTCCGTGGGTATAACCCTGCCCTTCACATACCTGCTCAGCACGCTCGGCTTCATTCCGAGAATGGGCTCGAGTTCAAGGTAACTGTGTTCGCGCTTGATGGCTGCGAGGTATTCGAGAACGCCCAGCCTGAACTTTAGCGAGTCAAGTTTACTTGGAGCCAACGCCAAGCTCCCTCCAGCTCAGAACGGGTCGTCGCGCGGCACCGGCTTCGTCGAGCTTCGACACACTGGTCGAGCCGGGCGATGCCGAGAGGTCGCGCCCAGGTAGCTCGAGAAGCGCGTCTGTGTATTCGTCGATCTCCCTTTTTGTCTCGGTTTCGGTGAACTCTACCATAAGGGCCTCCTCAACTATCTGCGGGAAATACACAGTCGGGGCGTGGCCATATTCCAGTATGCCCTTTGCAATTTCAAGCGCCCTCTTTCCGGTCCCCTTTGCCGAGACGACGAACTCATGTTTTCTTGGCTTCTCTGGAAAGGGGAGCAGGTAGCGCTGGCTTAGCCTCTTTGCGGCGTAGTTTGAGATGAGCACGGCATCCCGGGACACCTGCGAAAGGCCTTCAAGGCCGAGCCTGCGCATGTACGCGTAAGCTCTGAGGAGCACGCCGAAGTTCCCGTAACCCTCCCTCACCCTGCCCACCGAGCGCGGAAGGTGGTGCTGCCAGTAAAGCGAGCCATCCTCCTTTCTTCTCAGCCTAGGGACCGGCAGGTACACCTCGAGAAACTTTTTCACGCAAACTGGGCCGGCCCCTGGTCCTCCGCCGCCGTGCGGCGTGGAAAACGTCTTGTGGGTGTTCAGGTGCGCTATGTCGAACCCGAGGTCGCCAGGCTTAACCCTTCCGAGTAGTGCGTTCATGTTTGCACCGTCGAAGTAGGCAAGGGCGCCCGCGTCGTGTACCATCCGGTTTATCGTGAGTATATTCGACTCAAAGATTCCGAGTGTGTTCGGAACGGTTATCATGAACGCCGCAGTGTCTGTGCCCAGGTAGCGCGACACGATTCCGGGGTCGAGCTCCCCGTTTCTGCTCGGTATGGTCACCACTTCAAAGCCCGCCATGTTCGCGCTTGCGAAGTTGCTTCCGTGTGCGGTGTCGGGTATGAGCACCTTCCTTCTTCCCGTCTCCCCACGCTCTCTAAAGTAGGCCTTCGTGATAAGCATGCCCGTGAGTTCGCCCTGCGAGCCCGCGGCGGGCTCGAGTGTCACGGCATCCATCCCTGTGAGCTCCTTCAGGAAGGTCTCGAGCCGCCAGAGGAGCTCGAGCGCCCCCTGTGCCGTTGATTCCTCCTGCTTAGGATGAAGCATCGAGAAACCCTCGAGTGAGGCGAGTTCGTCGTTCAGCTTGGGGTTGTACTTCATCGTGCAGCTGCCGAGAGGATATGTTCCCGTGTCCACGCCGAAATTCATCTGGGAGAGCCTTGTGTAATGCCTGACCACCGTTATCTCGGGCACGCAGGGAAGGTTTGGCACACCCCTTCTCTTCATCCGTTCCGGAATGTCAGAAGCCTCCTGTACGCCTTCCGTCCCGCTTCCGAGTTCTATTATAAGGGGTTCATTTACCTCCTGTGAATGCGAGTATACAGCCTGGGAATACCTCAAGGCGTACCGGCCTCCCTGATCGCAGTCATGAGCCTTTCCAAGTGCTCGTGCGTCATGAGCTCGTTTGTGCCAAAGAGCCAGGAGTGAGGAAGACCATAAAAAGCCGGGAGCGGGAGCGGTCCGAGTATCCCGTGCCCGGCAAGCGAGCGGCTAATTCGATCATCCTCGTAGGGAAGGGTCATCACAAAATCCTGGTAGAAGTGACCGCTCAGGCGAAGACGCGCGCCCGGGACCTTCGCAAGCTCCTGTGCGGCAAGCAGGGCGTTCTCATGCACCTTGAGCGCCACACGCCTAAGACCGCTATAGCCAAGCAGCGAAAGGTAAACCGCGCATGCGATCGCAAGGACTGCGCTGTTTGTGGTTATGTTAGAGGTGGCCTTTTCCCTCCTTATATGCTGCTCCCTTGTTTGGAGAGTTATAACGTAGCCTCTTTTGCCGTGTGCATCCGAGGTCATGCCCACAAGCCTTCCGGGTATGTTCCTCACGTATTCCTTTCTTGTGGCAAAGACGCCTAGCGAGGGTCCGCCGTACATGGGAGGGTAGCCCACGCCCTCTCCCACAGCGATGTCCGCCCCTAGCTCGCCCGGTGGCGCATATAACGCAAGCGACACAAGGTCAAAGCCCTGGCAGAACAGCGCACCCTTCGAGTGGGCTTCCTGCGAAAGTTCAGGGGCCTGTTCATCAACTATACCGAAGTAGTTCGGACTTTCCAGGTATACGAGCGAGGTGTCTTGGTCGATTTCGGATAGCGCCGCCTCAAGATTTACCCTGCCGCTTGAGGCGTCAAACGGGGTCTCCTTTATAATCAGGCTCTTTCCCGAGGCGTAGGTTCTGAGTACCTCAAGCCTCTCCGGGTCCACTGCGCCGCACACGACAATCTTCCTCCTCGAGTTTGTCCTGTGCGCCATGAGTGCAGCTTCGCCGAGGGACGTGCCGTATGTATAGTGTGAAGCGTTGACCACGTCGAGCGCGGTGAGCTCGGACACCATCGATTGGTACTCGAAAAGCGCCTGAAGCACGCCCTGTGAGATTTCCGGCTGATATGGAGTGTAGGATGTAAGGAATTCGCCGCGTCCCGCTAGCACCTGGACGGCCGCGGGTATGTAGTGGATGCGTGGACTTCCCGGTAGAAAACACGGGGCGTCGGCGCACGTGAGATTCCTCTTTGAAAGGTCGCGCACCTCCCGGTAAACTTCGGGCTCCTCGGCGGGCGATCGGTTGAGCGCGGCATCTTCGAAGTGGGACACCATGGGTACGTCAGAGAAAAGAGTGTCAACCGTTTCGATCCCGAGGAAGGCCATCATCTCCTCCCTGTCCCTTTTTGAGAGGGCAAGATACTGGTGCTCTAGGCCGTCAGTTTGCAACTTCAGGCACTCTCTCCTTCGACAAGCCGCCTGTATTCCTCGGCCTTCATTAGCCGGGCAAGCTCACCGTCCAAGTTCGAAGGCCTTACTCTGAACAGCCATCCCCGCCCGTAGGGGTCACTGTTCACCGCCCCCGGGTCTTCCGACAGGCGGGAGTTCACTTCGACAACCTCGCCGGAGAGCGGGGAGTAGACTTCTGACACCGCCTTGAACGACTCGATGTTCGCCGCCTCTTTCATGAACTCCACCCGGTCACCGGGCTTGGGGAGGTCCACGGTGACAACGTCGCCGAGCTTGGACTGTGCATAGTCGGTGATCCCGACGGTGCACAGCCCGTTTTCTTCGACCTTTACCCACTCGTGCTCCTTGGAGTAGAAGAGTGTGTCCGGAATTTTTGACATACATTTGGACTTAGCGGTGGTGTGCCTTAACCTTTGCGAGAGCCGTGCCCTTCACCGTCTACCGAGGAAAGGCGGAATCGTGATTGTCCCGCCTACCTCGCCCCTTCTTGTGCTGACCTTTACCCTTTTTCCGGCTTCGGTGCCGGCGGGAAAGAAGCCGAGGCCTATTCCCCTTTTCAGAACCGGGGAGAGAGTGCCCGAGGTGAGGGGAATCATGTCTCCGTCTAGCACCACGGTATAGCCGCCTCTCAGTACGACCGTCCCATCTGTAATGACGCCCATGAACCTGCGTGACGTCCTACGCCCGAGGAGTCCTTCCCTGCCCACGAACTTCTTTGTGAGGTCCACGAACCTCTCCCCGCCGAGCTCAAGCGGCGTCACGTCCTCATTTGTGTCCACGCACGCAAGCGGGTAGCCCATCTCGAGCCTGAGTGTATCGCGCGCGCCGAGGCCGCAGGGCTTTGCACCCGCTTCCACGAGTTTCCTGAAGGCGGTGCGCAGGTACTCCCCGCCTGCGACCACCTCTGCCCCTTTTTCTCCAGTGTAACCGCTTGTGCTGAAAATCGCCCCCCCTTGAACCAAAGCCTCGAACCTTTTCATCGTGGTCAGGTCCACCCCGAGCACTCGCCTGAGAAGCTCTAGCGAAGTGGGACCCTGCAGGGCGATCATAGCGTTGTCGACGCTGTCAGGCTCAAGCGAAAGGTGTGCGAACCCGCGGGAGTGCTCTAGCAGCCAGCCGTCTACCCTCTCCTTCGTGCACGCGTTCGTGACAAAAAGGAACTCGTCTTCGGCAAGGCGCGTGAATATTCCGTCGTCGATTATTCCTCCCTTCTCGTTCAGGAGGTAGGTGTACATGAGCCTGCCTGGTTTTGTGAGTGAGGCATTTGCGGTGCACATGAGGTCAAGGAATGAGGCTGCATCCCTGCCCTTTACCCGTGTCCTGTTCATGTGAGATATGTCGAACACGCCCGAGGCGGTCCTTACGCTCATGTGCTCGCGCTCTATCGAGTCAAACCATACGGGCATATTCCAGCCGTAAAAATCAATAAAGGAGGCGCCTCTGGGGTACGCGTCGTACAGGGGTGTTGTCTTCACGGTTTCGCACCGGGTGTGTAATGGTCAGGGTTTCTTTTAAACTCAGCCTGACAGGTGGCGCTGCAGAAATAGAAGCTGAGTCCCTTGTAGACCACGCGGAATTTCTCGCAGGATGTTGACTTTCTGCACACTGGGTCAACCCGCTTGAGCTCCCTAGCCATACCCCCTTATCACGTCCTCGAGTATCTCCTTTTCCTTCTCCTTTACGCGCTCTAGGTGGCACTGTTTTGCGGTCTCAAAGCCGTTCTGGCCTATTCTTTCCTCCGCGCTGAGTGCCAGCTCGAGCTTTGACGCAAGCTCGTGGTCGTCGCCAGGCGCAAACACGTAGCCGTTAGAGCCTTCGACTACGAGTTCCGAGACGCCGGCCCCAGAGCTCACCACGACCGGCTTCGAGTAGAGCCACCCTTCGAGCACCGCAAGCCCGAAGCCCTCTATTCTAGAGGTGAGAAGAACCGCGGAGGCGGACTGGTAGGCGCATTCAAGCTCAGCCTTCGGTACATAGCTCAGAAAGGACACCCTGTCGCGAACCCCCGTCTCCCTCGCCACAGTCTCAAGATGAGACCGCCAGCTTCCTGCTTTGGTGGAGCCGAGCCCCCCCTTTGAGCTTGAGGAGAAGCTGCCATTTCCCACGAGCAGGAGCTTCGTGTCGGCTCTCCTGAGTCTTGCGAGTGCCCTGATCGCCACATCCTGCGACTTTATCCTGTCCATTCTGGCAACGAGCAGGAGTACCCTGTCGCCTTCCTTGAGTCCGTTTTTGTCGCGGAATTCCTGCACCTCTGAGACGGCGGGCGTTCGCCAGTTCGAAGGGTCGACAAAGGGGTAGCTGTGAAACGCCTTGCCGCCGTAGCGCGACCTGAGCAGCCCCTCGAGGTCGCGCCTCGTGCTCACCACCACGGCGTCAAACCCCTCCATCGCCCTGATCACGAACCACCTGGTTCTCCTTGACAGGTTCTCCGGGCGGAAGGGCACGTGCCACCTGAGTATCGCGGGGGCAGAAGGACCGAGAAGCAGTCCCTGAAGCAGCTGCTGGAAGTCCTGGATGTAGAACACATCGGCCTGGTCCAGGAACTCTGACACTGTATCGAAGGTTCTCGTGTTGTACTTGACAAAACCGTCGTAGTCTTCCTTTGGAAAACCGTGTTCGAGAACGCTTCCCACACCGTGTATCTCGGACCAGAGTAGCTCCTTAAACCTGGTGTACCTCTTCAGCGTGCGCTCGTCCACTTCCACATGTACCACGAGCGACCTGCCCATTTTCACCCGCGGGGGGTAGTTCACTCCGAGGCCTATCCAGACGCTTTCCGTGACGTAGCCTTCCTCCTCCATCTCCCTGAGTAGGGGGTGCATCATGGCCGTGACTCCGCCTGGCGAAAACTCATAGTCCACGCCCTCCTCGAGTGAGGCGTAGTCGAGCGGGTCGTCGAGCTGGCCGTACTTTTCGAGAAGTTCGGAATATCCAAGCTTGAATCTGAGTGGGGGAGTCTGGGAGTTTATGCACATCCTCATGAAAGGCTAAGCGCGCGAGAGGATTAAAGTGTTTTGATGCCGAAGTAGTTCCTCAGGGCTTCCATCACGCCCTCCCCGTCTTCTGCAGTGGCCGTGTAGTCGGCAATGGCCTTGAGCGAGTCGACGGAGTTTGCGAGCGCAATTCGCACCTGCGCTACACGAAACATGGCTAGGTCGTTCTCCCCGTTACCGAACACGGCAACACGACTTGAGCCGAGACGCGCGACGCAGTAAAGAAGCGTTTCACCCTTGTCGCGTGCCGAGGGCTGCACCATCGCCCGGTCTAGGTTGAGTTCAAGCCTCATTGTGTCGGAAAGCGGCGGAAGCTTCTCGACATCGCCCGAAGCAAAGGAGATTATCGCCTCCTCGCACGTGCCGGGCACTATACCGCGGGAGCGGACCTCTTTGAGGAAGACGTTTCTTTCTTTATCCCAGCCATCGGGTAGCCTTTCGAATGTAATGCCATCCTGCTCAACGAAACATCCACCCTCGTAGGCCACAACGTGGAAGGGGTCGGTCGGAATAACGCGTTCGAGTTCCTTTCTGCACCGGCTCGTGATCAGGATGAGCCGGAAGTCTTTCCTGAGCGCCCGCAGTCGGTCCACCAGAGCATCCTTGGTCCTGCCTTTGTGGGACAGCGTTCCGTCGAGGTCGAATGCAAGCGTGTCTGGCTTCATGAGGATGATTATCCGGGTCAAGTTTTATGGTTTTCGCCGCCGCTAACCCTAGAAGATCCTCGAAATCCGCCCTGGTTTAGGCTCCATTATCTCGCCGCCAGCCCTCTTGAGCTTCAGGTACTTTTCGACTTCCTTTTCGCTGTAACCCTCCTCCTTGCACCTCTGCCTGAAGTCAGCCTCGAGCACACCCTCTGGACCTGCCAGCTTGAGCATGTCTGTGAGCATTCTGTCTATCTTTGCCATCTCGCCCAGTTCATGCGTGGTCTTGCCCACCATTACGGTGTTCAGGTCGGAAGTCTTTCCACCCGCAGTCTGCACCCCGATGCTTTCGAGGAACACCTTGTAAAGCCTGATTGCGGCTTCAGCATCCTCTTCGTCTGCTACAGGGCTCATCCTGAGCCTTGCATGGGCTTTGGTGAGCCTGACCAGACCCTCGAGCTGCCTTGTTGTGATTACGATGGGCGAGTCGGGAATCTCGCTCTTGCTTCTCATTTCAAGGTAAAACTCCCTGAGTCTGTTTCCCGCACTTTCCGAAACCTCAGGTTGTACACCTCTTCGCGCATATGCGATGTACTTCCTTACGGCTTCCGGCGAGTAGGGCACTTCCACCCTCCCCTGGCTCCTTGCCTTGAGCACAAAGTCGGCCATTTCGCTGTCACGCCCGGTGTCAGGCTGGTCCTCCACTATAAAGATAAGGTCGAATCTGCTCAGGATGGTGGGTGTCAGGTTGATGTTGTCCGCCACGCTTCTGTCCCTCAGGTACTTTCCAAAAGTAGGGTTACCGGCGGCGACGACACCGCAGCGCGCGTTCAGCGTGGCGTGTATTCCGGCCTTGGTAATCGTCACGGTCTGTTGCTCGAGCGCCTCGTGAATTGCGCTCCTGTCGTTTTCGTCCATCTTGTCTATCTCGTCTATCAGGCACACACCGCCGTCTGCGAGCACCATCGCTCCGGCCTCGAGCATGAACTCACCCTTTGAGTCGCGCACGACTGCCGCAGTGAGACCCACGCCGCTGCTACCCTTGCCGCTCGTGTAAACCCCGCGCGGAACCAGCTTGGAAATCGACTGGAGAAGCTGCGACTTCCCGGTGCCCGGGTCTCCTATTATGAGTATGTGGCTGTCGCCCCTGACCTTTGTACCGTCGGGGAGGAGTACGCTCGGCGCCCCGAAGAGCGCAAGCAGTATGGCCTCCTTTACATCCCTCAGGCCGTAAATCCCGGCGGACAGGGAGTCGATGAGCTTCTGCTTGAGCCAGGGGTCAGATGCCATCCTCCTTATCTCGTCCAAGTCCTCCTGCGTGAACTCGACAGTCTCGACCTCTTTGTCCATCACCTCAAGATGGTTGACCTCAAGGAATGTGTCGAGTGCTCTCTCACCCTGTGCCTTTGTACTCTGGCTCGCCCTGTAGACACTGCTTACCCTGATCCTGCTACCGGGTTTCACCCTGTCCACGAGGTCGTCTGTGAGCAGCGCCTGAACACCGCGAGGAAGCACGCCTCCCGTGAGCTCCTCCTGCCTTTCTTGGATGAGGAGCCTCTGGTGGTTTATCGAATAGCTCGACTTCGAGTCGAGGACCATCGGCCCCCCACACTTCTGTCCATTCTCGTTCATGCTGGGACACCTCGAGGGTGCGAATATTTCGGTGAGGCCGACCATCGCAGTCTGTGTGAAGCCACACCTCATGCACTTGTAGATCGGGATTACGAGATAGGGTCTTGACACTGCCACCCTGAGCGCAACCCCCTCCACCTGGACCAGCTTGTCCACGTGCTGGGCGCCGAGCTCCCTCAGTCGGGTGTTCTGGCTTGAGGGTAGCCTGAAGCGCACGTTGAGAGGAATGAGTGCCGCGGCTTCCTCAAAACTTTGAGCGCCTTTGAGCTGCTGGTTTCTTATGGCGTATGCCTTGAGCTCCGTTGCGTAGTCCTGGTCGATCGTGTTCAGCGCTTCAAGAAGCCCCTTTTTCAGGGGGGGCAGGGCGTAGTCCGGGTAGTACTCCACGGTCTTTGCGAGCTCGGGGTCCTCCTCGATCAGGTGGTCGAACTCGACAACAAGGCTTCTTTCTTTATTCGCCACCATCTCATTTATCCTCGCCTTGTAGACTTCCCCGCCGCCAGACCTGAAGCCAAGCAGGAATTCCTTGAACCTGTTCTGAACTGAGCGTGTGTCAAGGAACGTCTGAGAAGTTTCCATCTGTGATTGTATTGCGACTAACGATATAAGATTATAAAGGTTTCAACACCGATATTCCGGGCAGCCGGGTTACAAGACGAAGGTGACGTCAGCCGACGTGCTTTGCGGAGGTGAACTACCACTTCCGCCCTCACGGACGGGTCTTCCCCCAAGATAAAACTTATTTTGACATAAGCGGCTAATAGGGCTTGATTCCTATGGGAAAGGTCACAGTTGAACAGCTCGGCTACAGACCGAAGCCGATAGATCCCGACTTCCTGACAAAGTACAAGGAGACTGGGACGCATGCGAATCACAAGGTGTACGCGGAAGGGGTGGAGAGAACCGATGAAGACGAAAAGCCCTACCCCACGAAGCTCGGGATACACGGAACAATCGTAGCGGTGGACTTCGAAGCGTGCATAGCAGACGGCGCGTGCATGGATGCGTGCCCGGTCCAGGTGTTCGAGTGGCTCCTAAACCCTGGTAAGATGGGCACCGGTCAGGACCTCGACATCTCGGACAAGCCCGACCTCAAGTCACAGTACGCGTGCGACAAGAGCGACCCGATCCGCGAGTCTGACTGCATATTCTGCCTTGCGTGCGAAAATGTTTGCCCCACTCACGCGATCAAGATAACCCAGATGTAGTCTTCCCTTTTTTGGGTCAGCCTTTTTGAGACGCTTGTGTAATCAGCCGCTGCAGAGAGTTTACCCGGTACCTCTGTGCGGCCTCTTTTTGCGATTGGCGGGTGCAGTGTCGAGTACGCCCGCCCGGCCTCGGCTGCCGCTCGTCCGGCGTGCACTGGAAGGTCGCGGGTTTCACTCTATGTAGGCATACGTAGGTACGCATTCGCAATATCTATCATACGCATAGCAGAGCCTGGGCTTCAGCGCATCATACAGGGACCTCGCGGGTTCATCGGCCCCACTCCGCTCTGCCCCCTCGTGTCAGGATGTACCCACCGAGCAGTGACGGCAGAACCGTGTGGTCCCACCACTCCCGCTCGGAAGCGCCCTCCACCTTCAGCTTTAGGACTCCCAGACACCGCCCCCCTTGCTTGCCGGTGCGTGTACCCCTCACACGCGAGGTCTTGGGTCTCTGTTACTATTATCACCTTACTGCCCATGCACCCAGAAATGTTCACCATATTTTGTGTTTAGATCCATCTAGTTTGAAACTGGTGACAACGGCGCACGCCAGCCGAAACTTCTATAAGGTTGTGCACGTCTCACGATAAAATGAAAAGTCGCACCTCTTTGCTTCTCCTTTTCGTGATTGTGTTCGGTACGCTTTCCGCGTTTCAGCTCGCATCTGCAGGCGGCACATCGTGCCCCACGGCTACGGTTTATATCGGCGTGCCCCAGGGAACGGTAGCTACCTACTTCGAAAGATACGCCTACACCTGGCTCTACTCGAACGGAAGCCTGAACAAGACTGTAACGAGCGGTTACTACAATGCCACGCTCGGGTTCACGCTGTCAGGCTACATCCAGAGCTTGCTCAACGTACCGGTCGAGGCAAGCCTCCTAATTTCCGTGCAGAATGTGGCTGCCTCAAAGGGCTTTAATTCAACCTACGCCCGAGCGCAGCCGCCACTTGCTTCTTCAAGTGAGACCCTGCAGGAGTACACTGGTAACATCTCCATCGCACCCTACTACCTGATTTCGCCGAACGCTCCGGACGGGAGCATAACGAGGTACAACGGAATCAACCTGAATATCAGCGTAACAAGGCTCTCCGCCTACCCCTACTCACAGGGTGCGGTGTCCCTCAAGGGCGGAGCGATAGAGATGACAAGCCTGTACGAGAACAACTATCTCGGAAAAGTGAGTGAAAGGGCAGTCAGGGTGTACGACGCCGGCTCAGGCCTCCTCGTGTACTACACAAACCTGACTTCGTTTGCGATCAAGACGAGTACCGGGACAATCTACACTCTGCTCAACACGACAGAGTGGCTCACCTCAACCAGCCTGAACACACTGGATGCTTCGGGAACGGTTACCCCGAGCGTGCCCACACTGAGTTGCCCCACCAAGTCTGCTTCATCGTCCATCATGCTCGTGCTCGTGGGTGTTCTCGTGGTGCTCATAATAGTGATGGTAGCCCTGGTGATCTTTGGAAGAAGGCGCTGAAGCCCGTGACAGTCTCGTGGCAGGCCATAACCTGTCTTCAGGAAATGTGCTGACAGCCAAACCGGCTTGCGCGACCGAAACAGTAAAGGGCAGGCTGCTACCCGGCTTCTTTCTTTTTCGCGCTTTCGGTCTCTCCCGTCTTTGCCGGCTCTGTCTCCTCCGGTTTTTCACCCTCGAGCTTTTCGGGTGTTTCTTTTTCGGATTCCTCCGCCCTCCTTCTTGTCCTCTTGTGTGTCCTTGGCCTGGCGCCCTTCAGGAACTCTTCGAGCTGGCTCGGTGTGAGCCAGAGTAGCCACTGCGGGATGCCGCTTACCAGTTCGTACGCTTCCTCCCATCCGTCGAGGCCAACCCTGTCCGCAAGAGTGTCGAGTGTCGTGGCGGACTTGTAAAACTCGTGCACGGTTTCGTAAAGGGTTTCGGTTATCGGAATCTCCTTTCCACGGACCCTGACCGCAAATTCCTCCTGTTTGGACATGCTCATGCTCATACCGGCAAAACAATTAAGCTTGACGCAAAAAATGTGACCGGGCGGTCTACCTGCGTACCACGTTCCGGCTCTTTTCGGCGTAGGCGACGAGCTTTGCCATGAGCTCGTCTGCGTCAGTTGCATAGGAAAAGCTCCCGTCGGTGATCTGTGTGCACCTTTCCACGACCGCAGTGTCGTCCTGCCCGAGTCTCCCGAGAAGCACGAAATCAACCCTCACCCGCTTCGAAAGTGCATACAGTGAAGCCGCGGCCGGGTCAGGTCCCTGGTTGAAGGTGCCGTCAGTCAGAACGAGTACCCTTCTTTCAAACTCCCTACTCTGGGCTGCGGCAAACATCCTTGTGCCCGCGATTATGGCGTCCCCGAGGTTCGTCGCCTCTCCGAGCACAGCGAGCTTCTGTATGAGCGAAAGGAGCGTCTCGCGCTCCTCGGTGGGGTCGGCGACCGGCACGGCATAACCGTAGAACACAAGAAGGCCTATCCTGTCCATCGGGTGAGAACCCAAGCGTACCTCCACGAAGCGCTTGAGCGCAAGCTTTGCCGCCTCGAACTTTGACGGCTCAAACTCTTTGCCCTTCATGCTGATTGAAGCGTCCAGCGCAACCACTGTGTCCTCGAACACAGCCCTTTCTTCTAGCTCTTCCAAGCCGCTGCCACTCCTTCAGCTATCCTGCCGAGCTCCGGAAATTGATAGGGAAGGGCATAGCCGAGCGAGAGCAGATTTTCGTACACCGCAAGTGCGTCTTTCTGGCCGAGCACACGGGACGCCTCGAGATAGAGGAGAACCGCCGGCGTGCTTGCAGTGGTGCACCCGAGCTCCTTTGCAACCGCCCTTGTCCTCTGGTCGTCTGCGACGAGCACGCCTTTCGCCTTGAGTGCCGCGGCGATCGCCGAGGCCTCGCCAAGCGAAAGCGACCCCCTGACGGAGATGTCCTCGTAGCCCCTTACACCCGTGATGACTGAGAGCGCCTTCTCAGGGTTCTTCATGAGCCTGAGCACACTTCTTCTCGTTTCGAAGGGAAGCACCTCGGTCTCCTGCTGGGTGACCCAGAACTTCTTTGAAAGCTTGTGCAGCATGTCAAGACCCGGGACGCGGGAAAGTATGATCAGAGGAAGCGCCTCAAAGACCACATTGTCCGTTAAGGCGAGCGCCCTTGCCTCATCCTCCACTTCTTCGAGAGACTCTGGGCCGAGCCTCGGTTTTATGCCCTTCCTCTGCATGAGAGATAGCACCTCGTCGTAGGAGAGCTCCGACGCTTCGGCACAGAACCCGAAGCTTGCAAGCCCCTTTCTGTACATTCCGAGTGTTATACTCGTGATCTCGGTCCTGTCGAGAAGGTGCCTGATCGCGTCACGAACCACCTCGGATTTTGTCGAGTAGAGACCGAGGGAGACGAGAAGGTCAAGCCTTCTTTCCAGGTAACCGTCGAGTTCTATTGTTGTTGTCAACGCTACAGGTTATACCCGTAGGTAAACATTAACCTTGTGATCGAAGGCAGAAAAAGTGTACCAAGAGAAAGTGCACCGATTCGTGAGGGTGCATGCCGAGGCGCGCGTGACCTTTGAGAAGGTTCAAATACATGCCTCCTGTTATACTCACCATGTTCAGGGGAGTTTTTGTTCTTGCCCTCATGTGCTTCTCCCTCTTTGCGCTTCAGCCTCTATTCACAGGCGTTGCGGCTACGTACGTGGGGCCGCCCACCTACGGCAGTTTGCATGGAGCACTTCCCCGAGACACTCCAGTGTACATAACGGTGTTCCTGCCGCCGAGGAACGCGGGTGAGCTTGCACTCGTCTCCGAGGAGGTCGCAAACCGCCAGATTGCGCCGCTCTCTCCCTCCGAGCTGCGAGCGGAGTTTTCCCCGAGTGTGTCGAGCTTTGAGAGGGTGGAGGCCTTTCTCAATTCAAGCGGTTTTACTGTGGTGTACGCTTCTCCTCTCAGGCTCTCCCTCGAGGCGTATGCGCCGGCAAGTGTGGTGGAGAAGGTGTTCTCGACCACCCTTGCACTCTACAGCGCCGGCGGCCTGACCTACTACGCCCCTCTCTCCCGGCCTGTTGCGCCTGCGGCGCTTTCCGGCACCGAGGTCGCCGGGCTTTCAAACAGGTCGGTGCCCTCGCCCTACTACCTTGTTCTCGGAAGGCTTCACGGTAGCTCAGTCGTGGCTTCGCAGCTTCCTCGCTCCGTTCCGGTGTACTCTTCCCTTGCCTTCTCCGCAACCTACTATACACCGCGCGTCTTCGAGCAGGCGTACAACGCCACACCCCTTCTCACAAAAAGCAGCGGACAGAGCATCGCCGTGATCGACATGTACGGCGACCCGGAGATCCAGCAGGACGTGGCGAGGTTTGACGCCATGTTCTCCCTGCCTTCCGCAAACGTCACCGTCGTGCCCGTAGGGGTTTACGAGCCCGAGTTCGGCGTGTTCACGGGCTGGGATATAGAAAGTGCGCTTGACGTTGAGGCGGCGCACGCCATGGCTCCCTATGCAAAGATATACCTTGTCGCAGCGAGTAACCCGGTGAACGGCCTCTTTGAGGCCGTGGACTATGTCGTGAGCAAGCACCTCGCAAACGTCACGAGCATGAGCTGGGGGCTTCCTGAAAGCCTGTTTGGGGCATCCGGATTCTACTCATTCGGGGCATACAACTTTCCGTACACGGAGTTCTACTTCACCCTCGGGACCGCCGAAGGTATGAGCTTCTTTGCCTCTTCGGGTGACCTGGGTGCGTATGGCGGCACTCCCACGGTGTACGGCGGCGTGTCCTACCCCGCCTCTTCGCCCTTTGTGACAGCGGTCGGGGGAACGACGCTTTTTGTGAACGTCACGTCAGGCTCGGTTTCAGCAAAGGACGAAAACGTCACCTATGGGGCCGAGGACGCCTGGAGCATTTCACCCCAGTACTCGGGCGAGACAGTTGCTTCGGGCGGGGGGGTGAGCACGCTCTTTCCAAGCCCTGCCTATCAGTCCTCCCTCGGCTACTCGATGAGAACCGTGCCTGACGTCGCAGCCGACGCAAACCCGTACACAGGCGCACTCATAGTGTCCGAGGGCTCGACGCTTGTAATCGGAGGCACAAGTCTATCCTCGCCCCTCTGGGCGGGTATGGCGGCGGACCTTGCAGGCTACCTGAATCGGCCCCTCGGCCTTCTGAACACCTGGCTCTATGCGCTTCTTTCCACATCTGCGTATTCATCTGCGTTCCATGAGGTGAGTTTTGGCAACAACGGCTTTTACGGGGCGAAGGCGGGTTACAACCTGGTGACCGGCCTCGGCTCTCCCAACCTGGGAAACCTCGCCCGTGCACTTTCCTCCCTGCCGCGCACGCTTTCGGTCTCGGTCTCGGCCGGGGGTAGCGGAATGCAGTTTCCTCAGTTTGACTACGGCTCCCTCGTGAATGTTGTCGCGCTCGTGACTGCGCCAGGCGGCGGGCGCGTGTCGTCCGGAAGTTTTGAGGCAAGCGTGGTAAGCCAGGCGGGCTCGGTTACGAGCTTTCCGCTTTCATACAACGGAAGCGACTGGGTGGGCTCGTTCACGGTGCCCGCCGGCGAACCCCCGGGAAGCTGGCTTGTGAACGTGCAGGGTAGCGCAAACGGGACGCTTGTGGGCTACGGCTCGACCGAGATTCAGGTTGGGCTTTCCGTGAGTGTGCTTGAGCCGGTGCCCTACCCGTACGGTCCGCCTCTTGAACCGGGCTCTCCCTTCACCATTGCCGCCTACGTGACCTATCCGAACGGCACACCCGTTTCGGTGATGAACATAAGCGCGCTATTCGAGCAGAACGGAAGCACCGTGTTCAGTGCGCCTCTTGCGCCGGTTCCGGGCGAGCCGGGGCTCTTTGCCGGCGCCTCGATGTTACCCTCGGGTGCGCCGCAGGGCGTTTACACCATGGTGCTTGAGGGCTCGGCGGGTATTCAGCAGGGCTCGGCGTACACCTACGAGTATTTCGGAGAGCTCGTGTTCGGTGCAACCGTGATAACACCTCTGAACGGCCCGATACCCTCGGCCGCACCAGGCAACAACGTCACGCTTCTTGCACTCGCAGAGAGTGCAAGTGGCTTGGGCGTCTTCACATCGAACGCGAGTGTTCTCTTCTATGCGCCCTCTGGCTCTCTTGTTGCATCCGTAAAGCTTCTCCCGGAGCCCGACCACGTGCAGTACGGTATCTACAACTTCTTCTTCTACCACGGTGCAAACTTCACGATACCCGCGGGTCTTGCGCCCGGCTTCTACAGGCTGGTGTTTCGCGCCTCCTATGCAGGCTCTTCTTCACAGGAGGAAGGGTACTACACCACCGGTCTTTATATAGCGCCCTCCGCCTCCCCTCTGGCAGAACACGCGCCTTCATCCGCCATGGAGGGCGAGACCGTAAGGGTGGTCGCACGCATACCGGCTGCGCAGGGAGTGTTTACGGCGACGCTTGTGCCGGCGAGCCTGAGTTTTGAGTCGATTCTACTTGAGTACTATGCCTCTGTGCCCATGCAGTATGTGCCCTCACTCGGCGAGTGGGCGGCAAACATAACCGTGCCCTCTGTGCTACAGGGCGGCGTGTTCCAGGGTGCGGCCGCTGGCTCGCTTGCGGGTCCCTGGTACGTGTACGTGACCGGCGAAAGCGGGGCGGCGGTGAACGCCGCTGGCCCGCCCGCCCTTTTGAACGTGCTTCCCTACACGAGCCTTCCGTACCACAGCCTGACGCCGCTCAACGTGGACAGCGCGCCCCTTGTCTCAGGCGGGGGAGGCTACCACGTGCTTTCAGCCGTGGGCGCAAACTCGTTCAGCGTGACCGGCCTGAACCTGACACTTCTCGGCGACCGCTTCGGCTCGCTTGTCGTGAACAACTCGCGCGTTTACGCCTCGGCCTCCGACTTCGGAAACATCACGGCTTACAACTCGACCGTCATCCTCGTTTCAAGCACGATTTCCGACTCGCGCGTCGGCGTCACGGCCTACCACTCACAGGTGGGCGTGTACTCCTCGACGCTAGACGACCTCGGCTACGGCTTCAGCCCGCTTGACGGCTCAAACGTGACGCTTTCCGCCGACAGCTACTCGGGTGTGGCAAGCCTTTCGACGCTGCCCAAGCCTTCTGTGACCCTCCTCACGCCCACTGTCTCAGCCGCAGGCTCGGTCACGCTTTCAGTCGAGGGCCGCTCGGTCAGAATAACCTCGGTTGAAGTAAACGGAGTGCGTGTCTTGCCGAGCACGTCCTACGTGAACGGGAGCGCGCTCGTCCAGATTCCCTTTGACGGCGCGCACACACCGGACGGTGTGTACACGCTAAATGTGAGCGTCTCAGACGGGCTTTCCTACACGTATGCGTTCTCGGTGCTCAACCGCTACCACGAGGCGTACAGGGAGGCTGTGCTTGAGGCAGTAGGGATTGCGGGCTTCCTGCTTGCCCTCTCACTCATCATAGTGATACTTGTTGTTACAAGAAGGAGGGGGGCCTGAGCGGGTCTAGGATTTCCGGCATACCCGCCATGATGAAGCGCAGGCCGGGTTTTTTCCGGGTTTTTCCAGGTCATTGGTGTGCCTTAATAGGCCGCATGCGTTAACAGGATACCCTTTAAAAAGGGTGCAAAAACATGCAAACAAAAAATGTTCTGTTTTATGTGGTTCTAGCGTCTCTAGTGTTCTCAGTGGTACTACCCTTCGGCTCATCCCTGGTCAGCGCTGCGATACCAGTACCCACTTTGACTCCGGTCGCAAACGCAGTTGCGGCAGGCGCTGTCGACCTTTTCACAAGTGCTAACGTGATTTTCAGCGGAGCCTCGGTTAACTTCTATCTCAGCACAAACTCTCTTGCCACGGTAAGCGGTGATACGCTTATCGCCTCGCAAGTTCCGCTGAATAGTAATCATGGACTCAGCAACCAGAACGTGACCATTCCTGCGAGCACCGCCCCGGGTGTCTACTACGTCAAAGCTACAGACGGCCAGACTGTGGTTGTGTCAAGCCCGATACAGGTGCTTGCCACGCCCTTTGCGCCAACACTCACACTTAACACCAGCTCAGCTACCGTGTCTTCGCCAGTGGCTTTCTGCGGTAGTAATTTTGTTCCAGGAGGAAGCGTTACGGTATACTTTGTTGAGGGAAACGAAAATGCTGTTAAACAGACCACCACGCCGTCCCTAGTTACCGTCGGTAGCAATGGACTTTGCAGCGGTTCATTCAGCGTACCAAGTGTTTCGTATGGGGTGTATCAGGTTGTTGTCGCCTCTAGCGGTGGAACACCGGCATTCAGCTACCAGGTAAGCTCGCCCAACACGGGAGCAAGCGAGTCTTTCTTGGTACTCGGTGACCTCGAGCCGGTGGTCAAGCAGTCGCCAGACTACAGCTCGGTCACTAGCTATTACAGCGTTCTTGCAAACGCCGCCGGTGCCTCCTTGCTCTTTGGAGGATCAGGTCTACCCGCAGGCTCCATAATGAACTACAACTCGATACCCGTGTACAACGCTGCAAACCAGATAGTGGGCTATGGCGTAACTCACCCTGTCAGTACCTCGGGAGGAGAATTCTCGGCACCTAGTAATTACGTGTATACGACCTACAACGGAAAGAGTCTCAAATTTCCCGCGATCAATGTTACCTTCGTCACAGGGTTACCGCCAGGCGCAGGTTACTACATACAGCTAAATATCGGGGGCGTGACTGTTGACAGTACAACCTTTATAGCATCAGTTCCCACAAACGGTGCATTCCAAGCGCTCATCAGCCCGACCACAGGTTCTGGTTATGTAGATATAGGCGTGCAGGCATACGGCCTCTTTGCAAGTAGTACCGTTCAGGCGACTAACTTCTTTGCGAACATAAAAGGACCAATCACGGCAGATGCAAACGGTGCCGCCGTCTTCTCGATAGGTGCAGGGAGTGCCTACAGTGAGGGGGGCCTTCCGAACGGTACCTATCCCGTAAGCCTTGAGAACTACAATTCCAAGTCAACCGTTACAATGATAGTGGGCTACTACACTGCGACGCCAAGCTTTGGAGTAACGGATATAATGAACGGTAATGCCTATGGATACGTCGGAGACACCATTACGATCAGCGCTCCTTATATCTCGGGAGCTCCTTCTACTTCGACACTTGGTAGCTTCCCCGTACCGTTCCAGGCGACGAGCGTCACCTTCAAGTCAATGGCAAACGGATACACAACGACCGTGCTCTATATAGCAGGAAGTACGACGACGACCATCGCAAGCCAAGACTATGAATCCGACTCAAACGGCTTCTTTAGCGGCTTCAGTGTGACACTTCCGGCGCTTCCGGCCGGACCCGTGAGCGTCACACTTAACGGTGACACCAAAGGAGGCGTACCCGTGAGCATCACAGGCGGAAGCTTCACGGTTCTCACAAGCATCTCGGCAATCTACTGGGCCAACCCAAGTAGCAACACATGGGACCTGGTCAGTAGTTCAACCCAACTCTTTGCAGGCGACATTCTCGACGTTCAGATATCCGGCTTTCCAGTCAACGAAACCGCAAACCTGACATTCTCAACCCCTGGCGGCAGCTTTATGGTAAACGGTGTACCCATCTCGGGTTCTTCGCCTTCGTCCGATGGTTCGGTTGAGCTCGTACTCTTCGTGCCATTCAGTGCGCCCTTTGGCACATACTACCTACTGATTGACAACGGTTACGGCGTCACCTCGACGTGTGCCGGGGCTCAGTTCTATATCGGACCGGTGTTCTACGCCACCTCAACCGTCACTCTCTTGAGGCCTGGCCAGTATACGCCTGGTGTTTCAACACAGGCTGCGCCGCACGTCTACATAGACCCGATGAATGTCAACCCCGAAAGCTCCGAAAAGTTCGGACTTCCGCCATTCATGAACCAGTTCTACTCGGGACAGACCGTGTACATTGTCGGCACCGGATTCACGCAGAGTGCAAAGCTCTTTGTGCAGCTGACCGACAATCAGCCCTCAACCTCGCCTCTTACAGTACCAATCTCTATACTAAACACATCATCTACACAGTACGGCGTCTTTACAGGGACGGTCAACCTGCCGATGCTTCCAAATGCAAGTTATAATGGAGCATATATACAACTATACTACTCGATTGTG
>Ga0080006_1150580_pt1 | contig 26203 bp, 20 predicted proteins | sample RS3BMetagenome_FD_69209 | JGI IMG/M metagenome (GOLD analysis project Ga0080006, IMG submission 69209) | Ferric oxide microbial mat and aquatic microbial communities from Rainbow Spring, Yellowstone National Park, USA - RS3B (SPADES... ...
ACCAGACCGCCGGGCGCGGCAGCCGCGGCCGTGGCTGGAGCGAGGCAGCCGGCACGCTGGCGCTGTCCGTGCTGCTGCGCCCGCCCGCCGGTGCTGCCATCTGCTGGCCGGTGCTCGCCGGCCTCGCGTTCCATGACGCCCTGGCCCTGACCAGCCGCCACGAGGCCGCGCTGCGGCTGAAATGGCCCAACGACGTGCTGCTGGTCGGTGCGATGCAGGGCGCCCGCAAGCTCGGCGGCATCCTGATCGAGACGGCGCCGCCGCCGGCGGGCGGGCCGGCGCCGCAGGGCTGGGTGGTGATCGGTTTCGGCGCCAACATCGAGCACGCTCCGGAGCTTGCCGATCGCCGGGCCGCCTGCCTGGCCGAGCTGGGTGCCACCCCCGGCGCCGACGCGCTGGCCGACCGGCTGCTGGCCAGCCTGTGGCGCCGCTGCCGCGGGGCTGCCCGCCCCGACCTGTTGCGGCGCGACTGGCTCGAGCGGGCGCTGCCGGCCGGGACAAAGCTTGTGGTGCGTGGCCGGGACAGTCAGGTAGAAGGGTCGTTCGCCTCGATCGAGGAGGACGGGACCCTGCTTCTGGACGTCGCCGGCGAGATCCGGCGGTACACGACCGGCGAGGTCCTGCTGTCGCAGGGAGCCTGAACACCGTGCTGCTGGTGGTCGATGCCGGAAACACCAACATCGTCTTCGCCGTCCATGATGGCGCAGGCTGGCGCGGCATCTGGCGCATCGCCACCGACACCAGCCGCACCTCCGACGAATATGCGGTCTGGCTGCTCGCCCTGCTCGGCCTGTCGGGGCTGGCGCGCGAGGAGATCGATCGGGCGGTGATCGGCACGGTGGTGCCGGCCGCCCTGTACGCGCTGCGCCGCCTGTGCCGGGACTGGTTCGCCACCGAGCCGCTGCTCGCCTCGGCCACCCTCGATTGGGGGTTCGACATCCGCACCGACAATCCGGCCGAGGTCGGCGTGGACCGGCTGGTCAATGCGCTCGCCGCGCACCGGACCTATGGCGGCCCGCTGATGGTGATCGATTTCGGCACCGCGACCACGTTCGACGTGGTGGACCAGACCGGCAATTACTGCGGCGGCGTGATCGCGCCGGGGATCAACCTCTCGGTCGAGGCGTTGCACCGGGCGGCGGCGCGGCTGCCGCGGGTCGGCATCGGCCGGCCGAAGGCGGTGATCGGCCGCAACACGCTGGTCGCCATGCGCTCGGGCATCTACTGGGGCTATATCGGATTGATCGAGGGCCTCGCCTCGCGCGTGCGCGCCGAGATGCGGGCCGAGGGGATGGGCGAGGAGATCAAGATCGTCGCCACCGGCGGTCTGGCTCCCCTGTTCTCCGAGGGCACCGCGCTCATCGAGCGCATCGATCCCGAACTGACACTGGACGGATTGCGGCTCTTGGCCGCGCGCAACCCCATCCCGAAATTAGGCAATGACAGAACCCGAATGATCGAAGGCGAATGATGGATGTCTCCAACGGCGATCTGGCCTTCCTGCCCCTGGGCGGGACGGGCGAGATCGGCATGAACCTCAACCTCTACCGCTGCGACGGCGCCTGGCTCGCGGTCGATTGCGGTATCGGCTTCTCCGGCAACGACGCGCCGGAGGTCGATATCCTGATGCCCGACCCGGCCTTCATCGAGGAACATCGCGCCAGCCTGGTCGGGCTGGTGATCACCCATGCGCACGAGGACCATATCGGCGCGGTGGCTCATCTCTGGCCACGCCTGGGCTGCCCGGTCTACGCGACCGCGTTCGCCGCCGCCGTGCTGCGCCGCAAGCTGGGCGAGGCGGGCCTGCTCGGCCGGGTGCCGCTGCACGTGATGGACCGTGGCGGCCGCTTCACGCTCGAGCCGTTCTCGCTGCAGTTCATCGATGTCACGCATTCGGTCCCCGAGGCGCAGGCACTGGTGATCCGCACCCGCTACGGCACCGTCCTGCATACCGGCGACTGGAAGCTCGACCCCAATCCGCTGATCGGCGCGCCGGTCGATCTCGACCTGTTCGCCAGCCTCGGCCGCGAGGGGGTGCTGGCCATGGTCTGCGACAGCACCAACGCCCTGGTCGAGGGTGAGAGCGGCTCGGAATCGGAGGTGCGGCGCAGCCTGGCCAGCCTGATCGCCGGTATCTCCGGGCGGATCGCGGTGACCTGCTTTGCCAGCAACGTCGCGCGCATCGAGAGCATCGCCTTCGCCGCCGAGGCGGCCGGGCGTTCGGTGGCGGTGGTTGGCCGCAGCCTGCGCAACCTGGAGGTGGCGGCGCGCGAATGCGGCTACCTCAGGCAGGTGCCCGCCTTCCTGTCCGAGCAGGACGCGCAGCTGGTCTCCGACGACAACCTGCTGATGATCGTCACCGGCAGCCAGGGCGAGCCGCGTTCGGCGCTGTCGCGGATCGCCGCCGACACCCATCCCAACATCTCGCTCGGCGAGGGCGACACGGTGATCTTCTCCTCGCGCATGATCCCGGGCAACGAGCGGGCGATCATGGGCGTGCAGGACAGCCTGGTGCGGCGCGGCGTGCGGGTGCTGACCGACGAGGACCACATGGTCCACGTCTCTGGCCATGCGGCGCGCGACGATCTGCGCCGGCTCTACGGGCTGGTGCGGCCGCGCTACGCGATCCCGGTCCACGGCGAATGGCGCCATCTCGCCGCCCACGCCGAGCTTGCGCGCAGCGAGGGGGCGACCCCGATCCTGCTCGAGGATGGCGACGTGCTCAGCCTGTCGACCCAGACCGTCGAGGTGGTCGACAGCGTGCCGACCGGTCGGCTGGCGCTGGACGGCAACCGGGTCCTGCCGCTCGACGGTGCGATCCTGTCCGCCCGTCGGCGCATGCTGATCAACGGGGTCGTGGTGGGCAGCATCGTCGTCGATGAGGATGGCGAGATGCTGGGTGAGCCGCAGGTCAGCGCGCCCGGGCTGCTCGATCCGGGCGACGCCGAGCAGGCGCGGGTGGTGGACGCCTTCGCCCAGGCCTTGTCCGAACTGCCGCTGGAACTGCGCCAGGAGGAGGGGCTGTTCCGTGAGGCGGCACGCAGCGCCCTGCGGCGTGCGCTCGGCCGGCGGCTGCAGAAGCGGCCGATGATCGACGTGCACCTGATCAGGGTGTGACGAACGCCACCGCCGAACGTCCCGCGCCGCCCGGCCGGATGATCGTGGCCGCCTCGCGAGAGGCGGGCGGGTGGCCGGGTGCGGGGCGGGAGTGAGCGATGGGCTGGTTCACGGGCGCCATCCTGTTCGTGCTGGTCTGGTGGGTCGTGCTGTTCGCGGTCCTGCCGCTCGGCCAGCGCCACAACAGCGACCCCGATCCGGTGTCCGGCCTGCGCGGCGCACCGACCGCGCCGCGGGTCGGCCGCGCCATGCTGCGCACGACGCTGGTCTCCCTGCTGGTCTGGGTGCTGCTCGTCCTGCTGATCAACAGCAGCCTGCTCTCATTCCGGCACGGGGTGCTGGCGTTCCGCCCCGGTCCTGAGGACGATTCGCCACATGCAACCACGCGGTGAGCCGGATATGCGCCGCCCGTGCATATCACGCATGCTTTTTTTGTAGCTTTTTGGCGCGAGCTGTAGAATCATTAACGGCAGGAAGAGGAGGTCTCCTCATCCTGCCGTGTGACTGGCGTTTTCTCCCTAAACTTGGCCCGCGCGCTAAAGCCAAGCTGCGTGGGCTTTTTTTATGCGCCCGCGCAGGATTTGTCACGCATCCAATCACAGTAAAGTTTGCGGCGGCGAAAGATTTTAGCCGCGACTACTTGTGCGCCGCATCATTTTGCACCGCACAATATTTCGCTGTGCTTTGCCGTTGCCGTCGTCTCGGGTGGAGGCCTGCCGACCAGCGGGGCGCCCGCCGCTTCCGGTCGGCATGAACGTGCTCTAGGGTCCGCGGCTGTTCAGTCAGCAAGGCCCGCTCCGATGCGCCTGTCGCACAGCTTCCTGCCCACCCTGAAGGAAACGCCGGCGGAGGCGCAGATCATCTCGCACCGGCTGATGCTGCGCGCGGGCCTGGTGCGGCAGATGGCCTCGGGGATCTATGCCTGGCTGCCGCCCGGCCTGCGCGTGCTGCGCCGCATCGAGCAGATCGTGCGCGAGGAGCAGGACGCGTCCGGCGCGCAGGAGGTGCTGATGCCGACCCTGCAGCCGGCCGAGCTGTGGCGCCGGTCGGGGCGCTACGAGGATTACGGTGCGGAGATGCTGCGCATCCGCGACCGCCACGAGCGCGATCTGCTCTACGGGCCGACCAACGAGGAGATGATCACCGAGATCTTCGGGCAGGCGGCACGCTCCTACAAGGACCTGCCGCGCATGCTCTACCAGATCCAGTGGAAGTTCCGCGACGAGGTCCGCCCGCGCTTCGGCGTGCTGCGCGGGCGCGAGTTCCTGATGAAGGACGGCTACAGCTTCGACCTCGACTACGCAGGCGCGGTGCAGAGCTACCGGCGCATGATGCTGGCCTACATGCGCACCTTCGCCCGCCTCGGCGTGCGCGCCATCCCGATGGCCGCCGATACCGGGCCGATCGGTGGCGATCTGAGCCATGAATTCATCATCCTGGCACCCACCGGCGAGAGCGGCGTGTTCTATGACAGCGCCTTCGAGACACTGGAGGAGCAGAGCGGCGGCTACGACATCGCCGCAGCGGGCGACCTCGACCGGTTCTACGAGGCGGTGACCGCGATCTATGCTGCCACCGACGAGAAGCACGACGCACAGGCCTGGAGCCGGGTGCCCGCCGAGCGGCGCCGCGAGGGCAGGGGCATCGAGGTCGGCCAGATCTTCTATTTCGGCACGAAATACACGCAAGCCATGCAGGTGAGCCTGGCCGGCCCGGACGGCGCGCCGGTGTTCCCGCACATGGGCAGCTACGGCATCGGCGTCTCCAGGCTGGTCGGCGCGATCGCCGAGGCGGGTGCCGACGAGGCGGGACTCGTCTGGCCGGCCTCCGTCGCCCCGTGGCGCGCGGCGATCCTCAATCTCCGGCCGGGTGAGGCGGCCTGCGAGGCACTGTGCGAGTGGCTGCACGCGCTGGCCCCGCACGACCTGCTGCTCGACGACCGCGACGAGCGGGCCGGGGTGAAGTTCGCCGACGCCGACCTGATGGGCCATCCGCTGCAGGTCATCGTCGGTCCCCGCTCGGCCGCCGCCGGCCGCGTCGAGGTGAAGCAGCGCGCGACCGGCGTGCGCGACGAGCTGTCGATCGACGAGGCCTGCGCGCTCCTCAGCCGGATCCGCTGATGGCGTCCATGTTCGGGGCCTTCGAACGCACGGTCGCGGCCCGCTACCTGCGTGCGCGCCGCGGCGAGCGCTTCGTCTCGGTGATCGCCATCTTCTCGCTGATCGGCATCGCCCTTGGTGTCGCGACGCTGATCATCGTCATGTCGGTGATGAACGGCTTCAAGGCCGATCTTATGGACCGCATCCTCGGCCTCAACGGCGATCTCACCCTCTATGGCGATGGCGGCACGATCGGCGACTATCGCGAGGTGACGAGCCGCGTGCTGAAGGTGGCGGGCGTGCGCCAGGCGGCCCCCATCGTCGAGGGGCAGGTGCTGCTCAGCGCCGGCAGCTACAGCGCGGGCGGCCTGGTGCGCGGCATCGGTGCGGCGGACCTGCGCAACCTGCACGAGGTGGCGGGCAACATACGCGCCGGCAGCCTCGCCGATTTCAAGGGTGATGATGCGATCGCCATCGGCAGCACGCTCGCCTTCCGTGCCGGGCTCGGCATCGGATCGAGCCTGACACTCGTCTCGCCGAACGGTGCAGCCACCGCCTTCGGCACGGTGCCGCGGGTGCGCGCCTACCGGGTGGTGGCGATCTTCGACACCGGCATGGAGCTGTACAACGCCTCCTACGTCTTCCTGCCGCTCGGGGCGGCACAGATCTATTTCCAGACCGGCGATGCGGCGACCGCCATCCAGGTGATGGTGGCCGATGCCGACCATGTGGACGAGGTGGGCAGCCGAATCCGCACAGCCCTCGACGGGCTGCCACCGGTGCGCCTGCTGGACTGGACGCAGAGCAACAACGCGTTCTTCGGCGCCGTCCAGGTCGAGCAGAACGTGATGTTCCTGATCCTGACGCTGATCATCCTGGTCGCCGCCTTCAACGTCGTCTCGTCGCTGATCATGATGGTCAAGGACAAGACCCGCGACATCGCCGTGCTGCGCACGGTCGGCGCGCCGCAGGGTGCGATCATGCGCATCTTCCTGATGTGCGGCGCCTCCGTCGGCGTCACCGGCACCGCACTCGGCACGGGCCTGGGCATCGCCTTCTGCCTCAACATCGAGACCATCCGGCAATGGCTGCAGCGCATCACCGGCACCAACCTGTTCAACCCGGAGGTCTATTATCTCGAGCATCTGCCCTCGAAGCTCGAATGGCCGCAGGTGATGCAGGTGATTGTCATGGCGCTGGTGCTGTCGCTGCTCGCCACGCTCTACCCGTCCTGGCGCGCGGCGCGCACCGATCCGGTGGAGGCGCTGCGCCATGAGTGAGGCGCGCCAGTCCGCCGCCGCGCCGCCGCTGGTGCTCAGCGGCCTGCGGCATTCGTACCGGAGCGGCGAGGGCCGTCTCGAGGTGCTGCGCGGCGTCGAGTTCTCCGTGCAGGCCGGCGAGACGGTGGCGCTGGTCGCACCCTCGGGCACCGGCAAGTCGACGCTGCTGCATCTGGCCGGATTGCTGGAGCGTCCGCAGAGCGGCAGCGTGCTGCTGGACGGGCGCGCGGCGTCCGCCCAGCCGGACGCCGAGCGCACCAGGCTGCGACGCAAGTTCATCGGATTTGTCTACCAGTTCCACCATCTGCTGGCCGAGTTCACCGCCACCGAGAACGTCGCCCTGCCGCAGATGGCCGACGGGGTGCGTCGCGGCGAGGCACGCACGCGCGCCCATGCGCTGCTGCGCGAGTTCGGGCTGGGCCACCGCCTCTCGTACTTGCCGGGCAAGCTGTCGGGCGGCGAGCAGCAGCGCGTCGCCATCGCGCGTGCGCTTGCCAACCGGCCGCGCGTCCTGCTGGCCGACGAGCCGACCGGCAATCTCGACGCGGCGACCGCCGACCAGGTCTTCGACTCCCTGCTCCGCGTCGCCCGTTCGGAGTCGGTCGGCTGCCTGATCGCCACCCACAATGCAGAGCTGGCCCGGCGCCTGGACCGGATCGTCACGTTGCGCGACGGGCTGGTGGTGCCACTGGAGGCGGTTCCTGCCGGGCGGGATCGTCTGGCCGGCTGAACGGCTGCCATGACGGGCGCAGCGCTGCGGTTTCGCCGGTCCGACCCGCCACGCACCTCGCCCACGTTTGCCAGACATCCTGCCCGCGGTTCGTGGAGCGCTGAGCGCTTCGGCTGTGTCCTAAACCTTTGGATGAGTTGTCGAACATCGAGCGGAACGGCTTAAAGTCGGCCACGGTCACCGACCAGAATGAGCAAGAAGGCCCGTTGTGGCAGTAGGCGCGCGCAGGCGGGAGAGTCGTCCGATGGTGGTTTCGCGGGAAGAGCTTCTGCTCGACGGCTCTGACCTGGCGTTCCGCCAGCTCATGCATGACATCCTGGCCTTCGCGGCGCGCATGCAGGAGAACCGGGCGCGGGTCGCAGGCTATGCCGGCCTCAGCGCGCAGCAATACACGATCATGATGACCATCCTGCACAACCAGGAGCAGGACGGGTTCGGCATCATCCAGGTCGCCGAGCATCTGCGCCTGAGCGGCGCCTTCGTCACCATCGAGGTCAACAAGCTGGTCGAGGCCGGTCTGGTGCGCAAGCGGCCCAACCCGGCCGACCGCCGGCGCGTGCTGCTGACCGTGACCGCGAAAGCCCGCGATCTGCTCGACAAGCTCAACCGCCTGCAGCGGCCGAGCAACGACACCATCTTCGGCGGCCTCACCGCCAAGGATTTCCAGACCCTGCGCACCCTGATGCCGCAGCTCGTCGAGGCGAGCGATCATTCGCTCAAGCTGATCGACTTCCTGACCAGCGACGCGGGCGCCGCCGGCCACCGGGCCTGACCCGGGCCAAGCTGGCCTGATCGAGTCCGCCTGGCGCGAGCGGCAGGCCGGCCGCGCGACGGTCCTCGCCGCCACGCAGCGCTTTGCCATACCACCAGGCTGTCCCGCCATCCTGTGCGCTGCGATAGGCCGGAGCTGCGCTGCCGCCCGCGCACGCGGCGCGGGCCCGGCGCTGGTCAACTGTCGAGCACGGCATCCCAGTAGAGATAGTCGCGCCAACTGTCATGCAGGTAGTTGGGCGGAAAGGCGCGGCCGTTCTCCTGGAGCTCCCAGGTGGTCGGCTGGCGCGGCGCATGACGCGGGAACATGCGGCATTCGCGCGGCAGGCGCGATCCCTTCAGCAGGTTGCAGCTCCCGCAGGCGGTGACAACGTTCTCCCATGTCGTCCGTCCGCCCCGACAGCGCGGCACGACGTGATCGAAGGTCAGCTCCTGGGTGGGAAGCTGGTCGAGGCAGTACTGGCAGGAGAAATTGTCGCGCAGGAAGACGTTGAACCGGGTGAAGGCCGGTTTGCGTGCGGTCGGCACGTAGTCCTTGAGCGCGATCACGCTCGGCAGCCTGATGACCTGGCTCGGCGAACGGACGACGGAGTCGTATTCGCTGAGCACGGACACGCGGTCGAGGAACACCGCCTTGATGGCGTCCTGCCAGCACCAGACGGAAAGCGGAAAATACGACAACGGCCGGAAATCGGCGTTGAGGACGAGAGCTGGAAAATGCTGGCCGCCGTCAGCCAACCGACAACACCCTCGGGCACGCGCACCGACTGTGCCACGCGGCCTGCCTGTGCAACCATGACCGCTCTGGAGTCGGCATCCCGCTCATGATCTCCGCCCGCCGCTCCCGTTGCCCGGGCCCTGGCTGCCACCGGCGGTTTCCGCCGAGGGCAGAGGACCTTGACCGGGCAGCGGCCCCGAACCGGACTTTCACCCGGAGCCGCGCGAGTCGTCCACAACCGCATGTTCTATCGCATCCGTGTACAACCACCGCAAGCTGGGCCCGCCGCCTGTCATGATCTTGTCGGAAACCGCACCGGGCGACGATGCCGGCAGCCTGGCCGGCGGCGCGCCGTGCACGCGCTTCGCCCCGTCGCCCACCGGCCTGCTGCATCTCGGCCACGCCCATGCGGCACTCGTGGCCTGGAGCCGGGCACGCGGCGCGGGCGGGCGTTTCGTGCTGCGCATCGAGGACATCGACCCCCAGCGCTGCCGGGCCGCCTATGCGGAGGCGATCCTCGACGACCTGGCGTGGCTGGGTCTGGAGTGGGAGCAGCCGGTGCTGGTGCAATCGGCGCACCTCGCCGCCTACGGCGCCGTGCTCGACCAGCTGCGAGAGGAGGGGCTGCTGTATCCCTGCTTCTGCAGCCGGGCCGCGGTGCTGGCCGAGCAGGTCGAGGCGCTGGGCGCGCCGCACCGCGCGCCGGACGGTGCGGTGCTCTACCCCGGCACCTGCCGCCGGCTGGACCGTTCGCTCGCCGCCGAGCGCATCGCCGGCGGAGCGCCGCACGTCCTGCGGCTTGACATGCAGGCTGCCCTGGCGCGGGTTCGGGGCACGAGCCTGTTCTACGAGGATGCCGACGCCCCGCCCGCCACGCGGCGTGTCGCCTGCCGGCCGGAGGCATTCGGCGATCTGGTTCTCGGGCGGTGCGACGTGCCGGCCAGCTACCATCTCTGCGTCACCCACGATGACTGGCGACAGGGTGTGAGCCTGGTGACCCGCGGCGAGGATCTGCGCCCGGCGACCGACGTGCACCGCTTGTTGCAGGCCCTGCTGGGTTGGGCGGCCCCGGCCTACGCCCACCACCGGGTGCTGCGTGACGCGGACGGCCGGCGGCTGTCCAAGCGCGACGGCGCGCAAACGCTGCGCGCCATGCGCGAGGCCGGCGTATCGCCTGACCTGGTCCGCGCACGCGCAGGTTTTGCTTGAAACCATCCGGCTTCGACGCGATGCGTTCAAGGCTCCCGACGTTGCGCGGCCAGCCGGAGCAGGCCGCATGAGGAACAAGCCCGAAGTGTCGATCAAGACCCAGCCGCACCCATCCCTGTGCCACCCGTCGTGATGGGCAGCCATCCGGCCCTCTACGAGATCAACACGCGCGTCCTGCTGCGCGAGACCAGCCGGCGCTTCGGCCGCCAGGCGACCTTCGACGACATCCCCGACCAGGCCCTGCGCACGGTCGCGGAGCTCGGTTTCGAATGGGTCTGGTTCCTCGGCGTGTGGCGCACGGGCGAGGCGGGGCGGACGATCTCGCGCCAGCACCCATCCTGGCAGGACGCCTTCCGCCGCGCGCTGCCGGACCTCGAGCAGGACGATATCTGCGGCTCGCCCTTCGCCATTGCCGGCTTCGAGGTCGAGCCCGCGTTCGGCGGCAACGAGGCACTCGCCCGCCTGCGCGAGCGCTGCAACCGGGCCGGGCTGCGGCTGATGCTGGATTTCGTGCCCAACCACGTGGCCCCCGACCACCCGTGGGTGGCCAGCCGGCCCTCTTTGTTCATTGCCGGCAGCGAGGCGCAACTCGCCGACGAGCCGCAGAACTGGATGCGGGTGGGTGACGCGATCCTGGCGCACGGACGCGATCCCTATTTCCCCGGCTGGCCCGACACGGTGCAGCTCGACTACGCCAATCCCGAGACGCGCGCGGCCATGGCCGACGTGCTCCTGGCCCTCGCCGGCCAGTGCGACGGTCTGCGCTGCGACATGGCGATGCTGCTGCTGCCGGAGGTGTTCGGGCGCACCTGGCAGGCGAGCCTCGGCGGCCGTACGGTGGGCCCGTTCTGGCCGGACGCGCTGGCACGGCTGCGCGACGCGCGCCCGGGCTTCCGCATGCTGGCCGAGGTCTACTGGGACCTGGAGCCGGCGCTGCTCGATCTCGGCTTCGACTGGGCCTACGACAAGGGACTCTACGATTCGCTGCGCGGCGGCGACGCCCCCCGCGCCCGGCAGCTGCTCGCCGCCGACCAAGGCCACCAGGCGCGACTGGCCCGCTTCCTCGAGAACCACGACGAGCCGCGCGCGGCGGCGATCTTCGGCTTCGAGCAGCACAAGGCCGCCGCCGTGCTCACCTACTGCGCCCCCGGGCTGCGCTTCTTCCACCAGGGCCAGCTCGATGGCGCGCGAGCCCACATCCCGGTCCATCTCGACCGCGCCCCGCCCGAGGGGATCGACCGCGGCATCCACGAATTCTATCTCGACCTGCTGTCCGCCCTGCGTGACCCGGTGCTGCGCCAGGGGCGCTACGAGCCGCTCGCGGTGCAGCCGGCCTGGGACGGCAATCCGAGCTTCGCGCTGTTCGTCGCCTCGCTGTGGTTCGACGAGGCGGGAGCACGGATGCTGTGCGTGGTCAATTACAGCCCGCACCGCGGCCAGGCGCGCCTGCGGCTGACCGACCCCACCCTGCAGGGCCGGGTGGTGGCGCTGTCCGACCGGCTCGGGCGCGAGCACTATGCGCGCGACGGCAGCGTGCTGCTCGGCGAGGGGCTCTATGTCGACCTGCCGGGCTGGGGCTACAACCTGTTCGCGATCGGCTGAGCCGCCTTCCGCCCGGCGCACGCCATGCATGGCGGCCGAGGTTGGTTGATCTGGGCGCGCTTGATTGGGGCGGTTGAGCCAGGCGGGTGGTTCCGCCGGGGGCGCAACTGATCTAGCGTGCCCGTTCGGGCCGGCCGATGCCCCGCATGGCCGGGCCGCCGCGGGCCCCAAAGCCCACAGCCAGAGCCCACAGCCAGAGCCCACAGCCAGAGCCCACAGCCCGAGATGCCCGCCGCCATGTCCCTCATCGCCGCCCGCCTCAACCGCATCAGCCCCAGCCAGACGATCGCGATCTCCACCAAGGCGCGGGCGTTGAAGGCGGCGGGACGCGACATCATAAGCCTCTCGGCCGGCGAGCCTGATTTCGACACCCCCGACAACGTCAAGCAGGCGGCGATCCGCGCCATCGAGCGCGGCGAGACCAAATACACCGACGTTGCCGGCACGCCGGCCCTGCGCCGCGCCATCGCCGGCCGCTTCGCGCATGATTCCGGCCTCGACTACACGCCCGAGGAGATCATCGTCTCCACCGGCGGCAAGCAGATCATCTACAACGCCATGCTCGCCACGCTCGAGGCCGGCGACGAGGCGATCATCCCCGCCCCCTGCTGGGTGTCCTACCCCGACATCGTCTCGCTCGCCGACGGCACGCCGGTCATCGTCCCGTGCGGGCCGAACAGCGGCTTCAAGCTGAGCCCCGATGCGCTCGCCGACGCCATCACGCCGCAGACCAAGTGGGTGTTCCTCAACAGCCCGAACAACCCGACCGGGGCGGCCTACAGCGCGGACGAGCTGCGCGCCCTCGCCCACGTGCTGCTGCGCCACTCCGGTGTCTGGATCTTCACCGACGATATCTACGACAAGCTGCTCTATGACGGGGTGCAGGCGGCCACCATCGTCCAGGTCGAGCCGCGCCTGCGCGAGCGGACGGTGACGATGAACGGCTGCTCCAAGGCCTATGCGATGACCGGCTGGCGCATCGGCTATGCCGGCGCGCCGGTGGCGCTGATCAAGGCGATGGAGAAGCTGCAGAGCCAGTCGACCTCCAACACCAGCTCGATCAGCCAGGCCGCGGCGCTGGAGGCGCTCAGCGGCCCGCAGGAGTTCATCGCCGGGATGGTCGCCACCTACCAGGCGCGTCGCGACGTGGTGGTCGGCATGCTGCGCGAAGCACCCGGCCTGGACTGCCACAAGCCGGACGGCGCGTTCTACGTCTTCCCGTCCATGCAGGGCTGCATCGGCAAGACCAGCGGCAAAGGTGCGAAGATCGAGGATGACGAGTCCTTCGTCATCGCCCTGCTCGAGGAGGAAGGTGTCGCCGCCGTGCACGGCAGCGCCTTCGCCTTTCCCGGCCATTTCCGGGTGAGCTACGCCACCGACACCGACAGCCTGCGCGAGGCCTGCAGCCGCATCCAGCGCTTCTGCCGCGCGCTGCGTTGAGCGCCCGGCCGGAGGCGGCCGGCGAGCCGCCGCTCGCCGCCTGCGTCGCCGCCGCTCCGCCCGCCACCATGGAGATGGCGCAGCGGGCCAGGGCCCTGCAGGCCCAGGCCCAGGCCCAGGCTCAGACCCAGACCCACGGCCAGGCCGAGGGTCTGGCGCGGGGCGGCGGACGGGAGGTCATCTCGCTTGCCCTCGGCGAGCCCGATTTCCCGACCCCGGGTCCGGTGGTCGAGGCCGCGTGCCGTGCCGCGCGTGCCGGCGAGACCAGATACCCGCCGCTGACCGGCACGCCGGCCCTCAAGCAGGCGGTGCGCGACAAGTTCGCGCGCGAGAACGGGCTCGACTTCGCCGACGGCGAGATCCTGGTCGGCAATGGTGGCAAGCAGATCCTGTTCAACGCCCTCATGGCGACCCTGGAGCCGGGCGCGGAGGTGGTGATCCCCCGCCCGTACTGGGCGAGCTATCCGCTCACCGTGCGAATGCTGGGCGGCACGCCGGTGTTCGTCGACTGCCCCGAGGCGGACGGCTTCCGCCTCGACGCCGGGGCGCTGGCCGGCGCGATCGGGCCGCGCACGCGCTGGGTGATCCTCAACCTGCCATGCAACCCCACCGGCGCCTCTTGCGACGAGGCGGGCCTGCGGGCGATCGCCGACGTGCTGCGCCGCCATCCGCATGTCTGGATCCTGTGCGACGAGATCTACGAGCATCTGCTGTTCACGTCCCAATCCCACCGCTCGCTCGCCTCGCTGGCACCCGACCTGCTGCCGCGCCTGCTCATCCTGTCCGGTGTTTCCAAGACCTACGCGATGACCGGCTGGCGGATCGGCTTCGGCGCCGGTCCCGCGCGGCTGATCGCCGCCATGTCGGTCGTCCAGGGCAACGCCACCTCCGGTGCCTGCAGCGTCAGCCAGGCCGCGGCCGCGGCGGCACTCCGCGGCGACCAGGGGGTGGTCGGCGTCATGCGCGACACCTATCGCGCCCGCCGCGACCGGATCGTGGCTGCCCTGCGCGCCATGCCGGGTGTCCGCTGCGCGCTGCCCGACGGCGCGTTCTACGCCTACCCGTCGATCGCCGGCTGCATCGGCCGCACGAGCCCGGGCGGGCGGCTGATCGACAGCGACAAGGCCTTCGCCCTGGCGCTGCTCGAGGAGCAGCACGTCGCGGTGGTGCAGGGTTCGGCGTTCGGCATGAGCCCCTACCTGCGCCTCAGCACCGCCGCCGCCGACGCGGCCCTCGACGAGGCCTGCCGCCGGATGGATGCGTTCTGCCGCGGCCTCACCCTGGCCTGAGGACGCCGGGAGGCCGGCGCCGCGCCTGCCATGCCTCGCTCCCCCCTGGCTGCTCCCCGCGCCTGCTCCCCCTGGCTGCTCTCCCGGCCTGCTCCCCCGGCCTGCTCCTCAGAGCCTGCTCCGCCGGACCTGGGCCTCAGGCCTGCTGCAGCACCGGCTCGCTCGAGCCTTGTCGCATGCGCCGCTCGGCGTCGATCATGTAGTCGCGGGTCAGCGGCACGGCCTCCATGTCGCGGCTCAATTGGATCTGGAAATTCATCTGTCCCTGGCGGCGGAAGGCGAGTTCCGAACCGACCAGGTAGAGCTCGAACATCCGGCAGAAGCGCTCGTCGTACAGCGAGGCGATGACGTCGCGGTTGGCCGCGAACCGCCGGCGCCAGCAGGCGATCGTGCGGGCGTAGTGCAGGCGCAGGATCTCGATGTCCGTCACCCACAGGCCCGCCTGCTCGATGGAGGCCAGGGTTTCGCTGAGCGCCGGAGCGTAGCCGCCGGGGAAGATGTATTTGTCGACCCATGCATTCGTCGCCCCCGGCCCGTCGCTGCGGCCGATCGAATGCAGCAGCGCCACCCCGTCCGGCGCCAGGCAGTCACGGATCTGGGCGAAGAAGCGGTCGTAATGCACGATGCCGACATGCTCGAACATGCCGACCGAGACGATGCGGTCGTATTGCTGACGCACGGTCCGGTAGTCGGCCAGCTCGAAGCGGGCGCGCCCGTCGAGCCCCTCCGCCTGGGCACGCGCGCGTGACTCGGCGAGCTGCTCGGAGGACAGCGTGATGCCGGTGACGATCGCGCCGTAGTCGCGCGCCAGGGTGAGTGCCAGCCCGCCCCAGCCCGAACCGATGTCGAGCACGCGCAGGCCGGGGCGGTCGAGCTTCAGTTTCGCGGCGATGTGATGCTTCTTGGCCTCCTGCGCGTCCTCGAGCGACTCCGCGCCGGTCGGGAAATAGGCGCAGGAATATTGGCGGTCGCGATCAAGGAACAGCGAGTAGAGGCGCCCGTTCAGATCGTAATGGTGTGCCACGTTGCGCTGCGCGCGCGGCGCGGGATTGAACTGCGACCAGGCGCGCCGGATCTTGCGTATCTTGGAGGCGAGCTGGAGGCCGGGGTGCGAGGCGACCTCCGCGTTCAGCATGAGCACGTCGAACATCTCGAACAGCGAGCCGCCCATCGGCACGATGCTGCCGTCCATGTAGGCTTCCGGGATCAGCAGCCCGGGATTGAGGATCGCACCGCGCACGGCCGAGGCGTTCCTGATCCAAAGTCCGCCACGCGGCTCCGCATCGGCGGGGCCGTAGCCGCGGATGATCCCGTCCGGGTAGCGTATGTCGAGCCGGCCGCGACGGATGAAGCGCTTCATGATCGCGTCGAGCACCAGGTCCATGCCGGTCAATCCCCTTGCCAGTCCCCGAGCGGAGCGTTCCAAACTCTTGTTGCGAAGGCAATATGCGACCGGCCTGCGCCCCGGTTGCGCGAGATGTGTTGAAGCCGCACGGTTGAAGGCTGTGCTGCGCGTGGCCAGAGTTGGCGTGGCCAGAGTTGGCGTGGCCAGAGTTGGCGTGGCCAGGGTTGGCGTGGCCGTGGCCAGACTGGGCGCCGCGAGGGCGCTGCGACGGGGCGGGATGCGTAGGTGAAGCAGGGCCGGTCGTGGGAATGCGAACTCCTGGCTGGCGGTGACAGGCGCTGCGGCGCGTCCAGCGCCCGGGGCCGGCTGGGCCGCCGATCCTTGTGGTGCATGGCCATGCGGCGTCCGGGGTTGTGGCGTCCGGTGTTGTCGCGCATTGCCGCCCTGGTTCTGTCGACCGCCGCCCTGGCCGGCTGTGCCGCAGCTGGCGGTGGCACGGACGTGCAGTTCGTGGAGGGCGAACGCGTCGACGTGCCCGGGCACCTGCTCGCGCCGGATGGCGTGCTGCGCAACGGCGTCATGCCGCAGCCGCAGCAATTCGATTGAGCGACCCGGGCGCCCCGCGGACAGGCGATGCCGCGAAACCCCAAGCAGGGCCGCCGGATCCGGATCGAGCGCGGCACCTCCACCGCCGGACAGGACGCGCGCCCTGCGCAGCCGCGTCCGCCGGATGAGGTGCCCGCCGGGGAGTAAGCGGCCGCCTCAGCCGGCGGTCAGGATCGGGATCCGGTCGTCCTCGACCACCTTGATGATCGTCCCGCCCAGGCCGGTCGGGCTGCCGAGCGGGTGCGAGCGCCCGCAGACCCCCATGACGACCAGGCTTGCCGCCGCCCGGTGCAGCGCCTCGATCAGCACGCGGCCGGTCTGCCGGTGTCCGTTGTCGAGCACCGACAGCTGCATGCCCGGGTGATGCAGCCGCACCGAGTCGGCGATCAGTTCGCGCGCGCGCTCGCCGAGCGTGTTGCGGCCGATGATCATCACCGAAACCCGCGACGCCCGCGACAGCAGCGGTGCGGCCTGCCCGAGTGCCCGCGACGCGCCGAGGCTGCCATCCCAGGCGAGCACCACGTGGTCGAGCAGGCCGCAGGCGGTCGCCACGGCACCGGGCGCCGACCCGTCCGGCAGCAGGATGGTCGCACGCCCCGAATCGAGCAGCGCGTCGCGCAGGAAGCGCCTGCCGGCATTGGCCTCGCGCGAGCCGCGCGTGACACCGCCCGAACCGGCCAGCGTGAGATCGCTGGCCCGCGCGAAACTCGCACTCGCATAGACCGCGCCGTCCGGGATGTCGCGCCAGCGTGCCACCGGCGTGGCGTCGCCGCCGGCGGCGAGCCAGGAATCGAACGCAACGCGGCACGACTCAGCACCGGCCTGGTCGTGGCCGGTCATCGGCTCGTCGATGACGCCGGTCTGCGAAACGAAGGCCACGTTGATTGCCGCGTCGAGCGTGGTCGCGAGCTGGCCGGCGTGGCGGAGCAGGGCAGGGGCCGTTTCCGCGTGATGCAGCGGCACGAAGATGCTGCGCATGCCATCCTCCAAAGCAGATCCCGGCCGGATGGGGCCGTTCGACCAGGCGACGCCGTTCGCAGAACCGCACGTCCTGCGCGCCCCTTATAGGGGCGGGACAGGGCCGCCATGAAGGGCCGCCTTGAAGGGGCCGCCACGGAGGGCGGACGCAGCCGGCGTGGACGCGACCGTTGCGATGCGATACCTCGTCGGCGCGGCCGCACCCGTCGCCCTGGCCTCGCGAGCCTGTCCCCTGCGATGCGCTGCGGGGGGCTCATGGCACCGGCGACGTGGTGCGACGGCCGGGGCGGCGAGGGCCGGGGCGGCGAAGGTCGGGGCGGCGAAGGTCGGGCGGCGAAGGTCCGGGCGCCGAAGGTCGGGGCGCCTGATCTGGTGGCGCCGGTTGCTGCCGGCATTGCCACGGTGCGCCGCTGCGGGGCAGGTGGACGCGACGCGGGCAGGGATCGGGGGAGTGTGTCAGTGGTGAGCCAGCGTTGAGCCAGTCGGACGCGGCGCAGGTCGCTGTCCGGGCGCCGGTGCCCCGATCCCCCGCCCCGCGCCACAGGTGGCGCTCCCTCCTGGGCGAGGCGCTCGCCACCGCGCTGCCATGGGCGTCGCTGCAGCTGCACGTCGCCTACCTGCTGCGCACCACCCTGGCGATCAGCATCGCGCTCTACACTGCCTTCTCCCTGCAGCTCGAGTCGCCATTCTCGTCGGTGGTCACCGTGCTGATCGTGGCCAACCCTTCGACCGGCGCGCTGCTGTCGAAAAGCTTCTGGCGGATGTTCGGCACGCTGATCGGCGGCGTGGTCGCGGTCGTCATGATGGCGGTCTTCGCGCAAAGCCCGGTGTTGTTCTCGCTGGTGTTCGCCGCGGGCGTGGGGGTCGCCTGCCTGGTCGCCTCGCTGACCCGCTACTTCCGCGCCTATGCCGTGGTGCTCACCGCCTACACGGTGATCATCGTCTGCACGCCTGCCTTTAACGATCCACTCAACGTGTTCGTCAGCGCGCTGTCGCGCATGTCCGCGGTGTTCGTCGGCATCGTCTCGGCGGCGCTGGTGTTCCTGCTGACCAGTGCCCGCCAGCCGGCCCGCCTCGCGCATGACAGCCTCGCCCTGGTGCACGAAGCGGCCGCAGCACTCGCCGGCCACGCGGCCTCGCCGCCGGACGGCGGCGAGCGGCCGTGCCGTCCCGGTACGCTCGACGAGCGCCTCTACGCGCAGCGCGAGGCGCTGTTCGCCCAGACCCTGGCGCTGAACGAGACCATCGAATACGCCGCCGCCGACGATCTCGGCGTGGCACGGCAGGCGCGCAGCCTGCGGCTTGGGGTGGCGCGCATGATGGGCGCACTCGCCGTGCTCAACCCCTTCTTCGGCCGCACCGCCGCCCACCCGGATCTGGCCCGCACGCTGTCCGACGCCATCGCACCACTCGCCGGCGCTCGTCCCGGCGAGATGCCGGCAGCCCTGGAGCGCGTGGCCGCACTGCGCGACCGCCTCGCCGCCGGCGGCGAGGCGACGGGCCCGGCGAGCTTCCCGGCCGACGCTCCGGGCGGCACGCTGGAGGACGCGCACGACCTGCTCAGCCGGCTGCACGAAAGCGTCTGGCGCCTCGTCGTGGCGCCCGGCGACCGGCCGGTGCGACCGCCGCGACGTGCGCTGCCGCTCTTCCTCGACTGGAACACCGCGCTGCGCAACGGCGTGCGCGGCTTCCTCGTCACGCTGATCGGCATGCTGTTCTGGTACGTGAGCAAATGGCCGAGCGCCCCCACGGCGCTCGTCTTCCTGGTCAGCGCCTCGTGCCTGCTCAGCACCAATCCGAGTGCCGCGTCGGCGAGCAAGGAGTTCGCGCTGGGCACGGTGTTCGCCATCCCGGTGAGCTATGTCTGCCAGGCCTTCCTGTTGTCGCGGATCAGCGGCTACCCGCTGCTCATCGGCTCGCTCATGGTCTGCCTGCTGCCCGGCATCTGGTTCCAGGTGGACCGGCGCTACACGCTGCGCGCCTTCGGCTACGTCGTCTATCTCTGCACCATGGTCTCGGTGAACAACCCGGTGCGGCTCGACGACCTGCGGCTGGTCAATGACTGGCTCGGATTCTCGCTCGCCTCCGCCGCCCTCGTGGTGGTGTTCCGCGCCCTGCTGCCGGCCGACGCGGTGCGCGACAGCGACCGGCTGCTGCGCTCGATCACCGCCTCCGTCGTCCGGCTGTGCCGCACCGGGCCGCCACCGGAGGCGGCTGCCTGGGAGAACATGCAGATGCAGAAGGCCGCCCGGCTGCTCCAGCGCCTGGGCTCGCTGCCGCCTGAGGCCCGGCACCGGGCGCTCGACGCAGCACTGATTGCGGTGGTCGTCGGCCGCTGCCTGATCAGCGTGCGCGACCTGTTGCCCGCGACCATCCTGGCGCCGGCCGAGAGCCGGGCGCTGGGCGAGGCGCTGCGGGCGATCCGCGGCCTGCGGCGCGATCCGTCGCGCGCCGCCCACGAGGCGCGGGCGGCCGCAGGCCTGATCCTGGCGCGTCCGCAGGCGCCGCTCGCGGCCCGTCGCCTGGCGGCGCTGTTGTGCGAGGTCGCCATGCTGATCGACAGCGCCGGCGGCTACCTGCAGGGCGATTTCTCCGTCCGCAGCCTCCTGGTGCGCCGGTGCTGAGCGAGGTCCATCTCGACGGCATCCTGTTCGCGCCGATCGTGGTCTACGCGCTGGTCGCGTTGCTGATCACGATGGCGCTGCGGTTCGTGCTGTGGCGCATCGGGCCGCTGCGCCTGGTGTGGCACCTGGCCCTGTTCGAGGTGGCCCTCTACATGTGCGTGCTGTCCCTGCTCGTGATCCTGTTCTGACCGGACCTCCCGCGCGATGACCCTCCTTTTCCTGCTGCGCTCGGCGATCCGCATCGCAGTGACGTTGCTCGCCCTGGCCTGCGCGATCTATCTCGGTGTGGGGCTGTGGAACGTCTACATGCTCGCCCCCTGGACGCGCGACGGACGGGTGCGTGCCTATGTCGTCGACGTCGCACCCGAGGTGCCGGGCACGGTCGACGCGGTCTATGTCCACGACAACCAGCCGGTGGTGCGCGGCCAGCCGCTGTTCGTCATCGATCCGGTCCGCTTCAGGCTGGCGATCGCCTCCGCCGCGGCCAGGCTCGCCTCCGCCCGCGAGGAGCTGCGCCTGCGCCAGTCCGACGCGAAGCGCCGCGAAGGGCTGGCCGGGATCGTCTCGGCCGAGGAACGCGAGCGCTTCAACAGCACGGCCGCCACCGCCCAGGCCTCGGTCGACGCGGCGCAGGCGGAGCTCGACACGGCGAAGCTGAACCTGCAGCGCTCGACGCTCTATGCGCCGGTGAACGGTTTCGTCACCAACCTCGAGCTGCAGCCGGGCGACTACGTCCATGCCGGCCAGGCGCGCATCGCACTGCTCGATCGCGATTCCTTCTGGGTCTACGGCTATTTCGAGGAAACCAAGCTGCGCCACGTCCAGGTCGGCGACCCCGCGCGCGTGCGCCTGATGGGCTATCCGCAGGTGATCACCGGCCATGTGGAGAGCATCACCCGCGGCATCCAGGACCAGAACGGCACCAGCGACCAGGTGGGCCTGCAGGATGTCAGCCCGGTGTTCACCTGGGTGCGGCTCGCACAGCGCATCCCGGTGCGCATCCATCTCGACCGCATACCGCCAGGCGTCCTGCTCGCCGCCGGCATGACCTGCTCGATCGACGTGGGGCCCGAGGCGACGCAGCGCCGCCGGCGCCTGGTCTCCTGGCTCGAGGACAATCTCTGAGCATCATGCCGAGCATCGTCCAAGTGCCGGCGCGTCTGCAGCCCGGTGCGCGCCTGGGCCCGGTTCTGCGCCTGCGATCCGGGCTGCGTCCCCTCAGCTGCGCGGTGCTCGCCGCGACCCTGCTGGCCGCCTGCACGGTCGGGCCGGACTACACCCCGCCCGCACCACCGGGCAGCGCGGTCGAGCGGGCCCGCTGGACCGAGCACCGGGCCAGCGAGGCGGAGGTGGCGCGCACCGAGGCGTGGATGCGCGACTGGTGGGCGGCGTTCCACGACCCCGTGCTCGACCAGCTCGTCGCCCGCGCCATCAGCGCCAATCTCGACATCCGTATCGCCGGCCAGCGGCTGCTGGCCGCCGGCGAGGTGCAGCGCGAACTCGCCGCCAACCTGCGTCCGCAGCTCAGCGGCGGCGGCGAGGCCGGGATCGCGCGCTACTCGACAACCCTGCAATACCCGCCGCTGCCCGGCATCAGCTCGTCCGCCAGGCTCTGGGAGCCCGGCTTCTCGGCAAGCTGGGAGCTCGACGTGTTCGGCCGCGTGCGCCGCCAGATCGAGGCGCAGCGCGCGGTGGTGGGCAGCGACGTCGAGCTGCGCCGCGGCGTTATGCTCACCGCCGTCAGCGAGGTCGCCGACGATTACCTCACCCTGCGTGTCACCCAGCGCGAGCTGGCGATCGCCGGGCACAGCATCGGCGTGGCGGGCGAGGCGCTGGGCCTGACCCAGCGCCTGTTCAACCAGGGCATCGGCACCAGCCTGCAGCTCGCCCAGGCACGCGCCGAGCTGGAAAGCGAGCAATCCACCCTTCAGCCGCTGCAACTGCGTGTCGCCCAGCTCTCGCATGCCATCGCCGTGCTGCTCGGCCTGATGCCGGGCAGCCTCGAGGCGATGCTGAGCCGTCCCGCGCCGCTGCCGGAGGTGCCGCCGCTGCCGGTGACGCTGCCGGCCACCGTGCTCGCCAACCGCCCCGACATCAGGCGCGCCGAGCGGCAATATGCCGAGGCCGTGGCGCGCATCGGCGTGGCCGTGGCGCAGCTCTACCCCGACTTCTCGCTGCCGCTATCTTTCGGGCTGCAATCCTCCATGATCCACGAGCTGATGCAGGCCGACAGCCTCGCCTTCCAGTTCGTGCTCAGCATCGCCCAGCCGATCTACCAGGGCGGGCGGATCAGCGCGCAGGTGCGCGAGGCCCGCGACGAGGCGGAAGGCGCCCGGCTCGACTACCAGCGCACCGTGCTCACCGCCTTCCGCGAGGTGGAGGACGGGCTGGTCGCCTACCACGACGATTCCGCGCGCAGCGTGCTGCTGCACCGGGCCGCTGCCGACAACGCGCTGGCGCTGTCCAGGGCGCGGCGGCTCTACGCGGCCGGGCTCACGCCGTTTCTCGACGTACTGACCGCCGAGCGGGCGACCTACCAGAGCGAGAGCGACGCTGCCGCGAGCGACCTCGCGCGGCTGTCCGACGCCGTCCAGCTCTACACCGCGCTCGGCGCCGGCTGGCAGGGCGAGGCGGCGCACGCGACCACCCTGCCGGTGGACCTGGCCACCGAGCACGCGCTGGCAGCACGCCGGCCGGCCCGACGGTGAGCGCGGGCACCGACGGGGCGGACCACCCGGCAGGGGCGAGGTTTGGCGCGCGGGCTCGCCGCCGGTCGCTGCTGCTCGCCATCACGATCGGCTGTGCCGGCCATCCGGCCAGGGCGGCGGCCCACGCTGCCCCGGCGGACGAGTTCAGCCCGCTGGCCTAGACCCACCCCCAGAGGCTTGTCGCCGTCGAGGGCCGGCGCCGGCTCGACCTGTTCTGTCTCGGCCACGGCACACCGGTCGTGATCCTCGAGGCCGGCTCGGGAGGCAGCACCCTGGACTGGCGGCGGGTGCAGGCGCGGATCGCCGCCACCACCCGGACCTGCGCCTATGACCGGGCCGGATACGGCCTCAGCGACCCCGCCCGCCGGCCGTCCGACGCGCGGGATGCGGCCGATGATCTGCATCGGCTCGTCCGCGCGGGCGGGCTCGGCCCGCCGCCTGTCCTCGTCGGGCACTCAAATGGCGGCCTCTACGTCGTGGCCTGTGCTGAACGCTTCCCCAGGGCGGTGAGCGGGCTGGTCCTGGTCGATCCAGGCTATCCCGGCCAGCCGGGCTACGCGGCCTACGGGCTGGGTGTGCGTCGTGCGGCAGATCTCCACGCCTGGGCGCAGGGTCTGGTCGCGGAGGCCGCCCATTGCGCCGCACGCGCCCGGGCGGGTTCGCTGCACGCTGACACGCCCGGCGAGCCGTGCCTGGCGACACAGCCTGACCTCGACCCGCGGGTACGCGCGGCCTTGCTGCGGATCTACGCGACGCGTGGCGAGACCGGGGCCACCGTCTCGGAACTACGGAGCAGCGTCGCGACCACGGACGGCGTGACGCTGGACGACCGCGAAGTTTCAGCCAGGACGGGCCAGCTCGGCAGCCTGCCCATGGTGGTGCTCACGGCGCAGTCGCATCCCGCACCGGTGCCCGGTTTTTCGCCTGACGAGCAGGCGCGCTACTAGCCACTGGCAGCGGGGGCAGGACTGGAAGCGCGGGCACGACCGGCTCGGCGCGCTCTCGGCGGCGGCGCGCGATGTCGTGGTCCCCGGCCCGGGAGATTTCATCCAGAACGATCGACCGGCCGTCGTTGCGGCCTGGATCCGGGCGGTGGTCATCGCAGTCCGGCGCGGCCGCGCCGTCGAGGCGCCCTGACCCTCCGGCGAGACGTGCCAGTTTTGCAACAAGCGGTGGCGTTCCACAGCACAGGTTGGCCGGAGGGCGGCGATGGCATCGGCCTTGCTTTGCCGGGCTGTCGTTACGGCACGGCAGCATTGCCGCTTGAGGAATAAGAGGTTGATGACGTCACGTCTCTCCATCGCGACCCTGCTCGCCGGCACCGGGTTGTCCACCCTGGCCGCGACCACGCTGCTCGCCGGACCGGCTGCAGCCCAGACGTCCACCCAATCGAGCGCCCCCAAGACGGCCCCCGCGAGCGCCAGCACGAAGGGTCCGGCACATGTCCATGCGAACGGCCAGGCTGGAGGCAGCTCGGAATCGATCGTGGTGCAGGCGAGCAAGGGCCACCATTCGGCCGACGGTGTCACCGGGCTGCAGCCGGGCGGCGGGCTGATCAAGCCGCAGACCGCGCCCAAGTCGCGCAGCACGGTCAGCAACGACTACGTCCAGAAGCAGGCCCCGGCGCAGAGCCCGTTCATGCTGGTCCAGCTGCTGCCCGGCGTGGTGACAGCCGAGGTGGATCCCTGGGGCCTGTCGGGCGGCCAGCTTTCCATGCGCGGCCTCGACCAGACCGAGATGGCCTTCATCTGGGAAGGCTCGCCGATCGCCGACGTTGGCGTCTACACCACCTATCCCTCCGAGTTCGTCGACAACGAGAACATGGACAATCTGAGCCTCCAGCAGGGCTCGTCCAACATCGACACGCCGACCATCAACGGCTCGGGTGGCCTGTTCACCTTCAGTGACCGTGACCCGTCGCAGACGTTCGGCGGCATGGCCGATTACGGCTATGGCACCTACAAATACAATCGCGGTTTCCTGCGCATCGATACAGGCCAGATCGGCAACACCGGCATCAACGCCTTCATCTCGTACTCCCACCAGAGCGACCGCGCCTGGCGCGGCAGCGGCACCGACGACAAGAGCCATATCGACTACAAGGCGGTGAAGGAGTGGGGCGAAGGTAACCGGGTGGCCATTGTCGGTGCCTACCAGTGGTCGGTGCAGAACAGCTACACCAATCCCACCCTGTCGCAGTGGGGCGAGTACAAGGACAGCTACAATTACGACGGCACCTACACGCTCGGCGACAGCAACTACTGGAAGCTCAACCGCAATCCGTACACCAACCTCGAACTGAGCGCCCCGGCTCATTTCGTGCTGACCGACCACTGGAACTTCGACTTCACGCCTTACATGTGGCGCGGTTTCGGCAACGGCACGATCGGCGTGCCGCTGTTCAACTCGGGCAACTACCAGGGTGCGCAACTGATCACGGCACCCATCAACCTGCCCTACCCGCTGCCCGGCACCGGCGGCGCCGAGGCGCAGGGCCTGCTCGCCTTCCAGGACAGTCAGTATCGCGGCGGCTTCACTGCCAAGACGAACTATCATGTCGGGAACAACAATTTCTACGCCGGCTGGTGGTTCGACTATTCAAACGACCATGATTTCGAGCCGTACAGCCCGGTCAGCTACCAGGGCGAGCCGACCAACATCTACGGCACGTCGCTCAACATCAAGACCACGGGCGGGCTGCTGCTGCTCGGCCAGAACATCCTGACCAAGACGGCGATCAACACGCTGTTCGTCGGCGACACCATCAAGCTGCTAAGCGACAAGCTGACCATCGATGGCGGCTTCAAGTTCGCGATGGTCAATCGTGACGGCACCAACCTGCTGCCCGGACCGCAATACAAGAGCATCCTCAACGACGCGCAGCCCGAACCCGCCCTGGCCGCGACATACATGTTCGACCAGCGAAACCAGGTGTTCGCCAGCGTGAGCACCAACTTCCGCTCGCCGGTCAACACCACGCTCTACAACACCTACAGCTATCTCGACGGCTCCACGACGTTCCTGGGCGGCCACAACGTCAAGGACGAGTATTCGATTTCCGAGGAGCTCGGCTACCGCTACAACGGCGACCTGCTGGTCGCGTCGGCCACCTACTTCCATTACAACTTCACCAACCGCCAGTTCCTCAGCGCCGTGCCGGGCACCAACGGTGCGATCACCACCGACATCAATGCCGGTGGCCAGACCTCGAACGGCATCGACGTGGAGGCCGGAACGCGTCCGTTCTACCATTTCCGCCCGTATGTCTCGGGCCAGTATCTCAATGCCACGATCGACAACAACCTGCTGGCGGGCGGCGACTACCTGCCGACCGCCGGCAAGACGGCGGTGCGCTCGCCGCACTGGGTGTTCTCGGCAGCACTCGACTATGACAACGGCCGTTTCTTCGGCAACTACTCGGTGCGCTACATCTCCCAGCAATACGCCACCTTCATGAACGACGAGGTGCTGCCGGCCTATTACGAGATGGATGCGACCGTCGGCCTGCGCTTCCACGATATCGGCATGGCCAAGGCGCCGACCATCCAGCTCAACCTGATCAACCTGACCAACAACAAGTTCCTGTCAGGCATCAACTCGCTCAGCACCAACGCCAAGACCACGCGCGGCGTGTTCGGCACCGAGATCCCGGGCTCTGCGCCGAACTATTTCGTGGGCGAGGGCTTC
>Ga0080006_1138277_pt1 | contig 26202 bp, 19 predicted proteins | sample RS3BMetagenome_FD_69209 | JGI IMG/M metagenome (GOLD analysis project Ga0080006, IMG submission 69209) | Ferric oxide microbial mat and aquatic microbial communities from Rainbow Spring, Yellowstone National Park, USA - RS3B (SPADES... ...
CGCGGAACTCGCCACTTCGTGGATTAGGGTCTAACACCACAACCTAGGTGGGGAGTAATGCAAGGGTGGGGGGAACTAGGGTTGATCGAATATCGTGAAACCCTATGAAACTCCGACCCCTAATCTAGAGACAGTGGGGGGATGTCAGCTGGAGAGGAATGGGCTTTACGCTTCCCAACCTTTCATCGATCTCTCCTAAAGACCGCCAAGGGAGCGTCCTTAAGTCTGGCTCTGGAGCTTCACGTCCTTCCACCACGAGATCTGCGAAATGTTTAACAAGTTTGCATAAGTATTGTATTTGATATGGATGAGCTGGAATACGAGGAGGGCGTAATAGTCCAGTATGGAAAGCTCATGGAAATATACAAGGAAGTTGTATATTTAAAGAGCTACGTTGAAGCCATGAGGAGACTAGGGGATTCCCAGAAGATCACGGAGACGCCCAGCCTCCCAAGGCAGCTTTACCTGCAGGTGGTGAACGGATCTACGCCGAGGCTAGGTCCTGTTAAACTAAAGGGTCAGAACCCTTACATTTTAGAGGGACTCAATGCTGTGGTGAAGTCCCCCAGGGAGGAACCGCCTATCCACGCCATAGTTGATATGAGGAAGGGGATCAAGGTGCTCCTGGGGTTCGAGAGGAAGAGGCCTGTGGTTGGAATAGACATAGGTGTCAGGCACATAGCTACTGTAGTGGGCATAGTAGGGACTAAAGTGCGAAAGGTCAGGTTCTTCGACGATAGGAATACCATGTATAAGCTCATGGAGTATACGGGCACTCCACAGGGTTTAGGCAAGTTAGAGTCGCTCAAACCCTCTTTGTATGCGTTAGCGAAGAGGATCGTGGAGTTCGTTGAATCCCTTCATCCGCAGCTTGTTATATTGGAGGACTTGAGGTCTGTTGAAGGGAGGGTGGGGAGGGCCTTGAGGCTCATTCAGGAGAATATAGAGAGCTCCCTCTATGTGAGGGGAGTAAGGTATAAGAAGAGAAGTGCCTTTAATACCTCCAAAGTATGTTCGAGGTGTGGCTACAGGAAGGGGGAGGTAATAGGCTCAATATTCGTGTGCCCAGCTTGTGGACTTAAGGCCGATAGGGACTTCAACGCTGCCTTGAATTTAGCTATTAAGGGATATTACAGTTAAGGCGTTAATTCTTAATCGAATCTAACCATGGAGGATCATCAAATGGACACTATGACACCGTTGGGGACCTGCTTCCACTTCCTGTCAGAGTAAAGTGTTAGAGACGATGAGACTACGTAATTTCCATCGGTGAAAACCCTATAGTAATCCTCCTTCTCTCTCATTCGCGTAGGATTATAGAAGTGGAGGAAGTGGAGGGAAGGACTCCCACTCCTCCTCTTCACTAACAGTGCGGAATTCAAGCTCGTGGAATATTGGCCGTAAGTCCTCATCATCCTCTGCATGGCCTCCTCAGGGCCCTGAGTGATCCAGCTCCTCATTTCTGAAAACAGTAGGTAACTATCAGTGGCTATTTCCCCTCTGTTAGGAAGGATATCTCTCGTGACTGACCCGTTGTGGGCGAAGAAGGCCTCGAATTCTGCTTCCCTTAAGTAATAGGGGTGGTTATGGAAAATTCCTCGAAGGAACTTTCTGCCAGCCTTTCTGGCGTGGATCACCCCTATTACCTCCTCCCCCCTCAAGAGTGATAACAGATAATGAAAAGAATTGTCCTCGTATATGGGTATCTGAGACCTGTAGAACACTTGGCTCCATTCACCACCAACTCTCACATAGGCTGCAACACCCCATCCATCAGGGTGATTACCTGAAGCGGATAGGGGATCGGCCCTCGCTGCCTTGACTAGGGAATTCACCACGTCAAAGTCGAGCTTCTCCACGTGAAAGGCTAGGATCCTACACATCATATTCCATGCCGTCGTAAGCTACTAAAGCCTTTCCCCTGGTTAACTCTCTTACGCTCTCCTCTTCCCTTGTTCGAATGTGCGTTAGTATTAACTTCTTTTTAGGGAAGTGTTGGAGCACGCCCTTAACCGTAGTGTGGCCCCAACCCTCGCATCCCTCTATACAACTGGCCTCATGTACTACCAGGTCTGCGACTTCGGCTGCCTCTAATACCTCCTCACAGGGTTCAGAAGTGTCGCCCGTATAGAGTATCCTTCTTTCCTTACTCTCCACCACGTATCCAACCTCGTAAACTTTATGACACCCCCTCACTGACCAGACCTTTAACTCCCCTAGGTTAGCTGAGGGTTTCTCAGCCTCACGTAAATTGACCTCTAAACTATTACCCACTTCCCTGTAGGTCCTGAGTATGGACTCCACGCCTGGAGGTCCGTGGACTTCTGGGGGACTGACTCCGTGTATTTTCCTTTGGACTAGGTGATCTATTAGCCCGCTGAAGTGATCCACGTGTAAGTGGGTTATGAAAATTGCTTGGGGTTTGCTCAGTAGGCCCATGTCCTCTAACCTTAGGTTAGCTCCAGCGCCCATGTCCAATACTAAGTGGGTTTCCCCTTCCTCCACTAATAAGGAGGATTTAACCCTCTTAGTCCCGATTGAGTCCCCAGAAGCTGTGCCTAGGAAGAATAACCTCACCCTCCTTCACCCCTTACGCGTCGAATGAAGTTAAGGACTTCCTCTCTAGTGGGTCCTATGGCCCCTTCCGTGGTCACTGAGAGCGCAGCAGCGTAGTTAGAGAACTCCACAGCGTCCTCTAGGTCTGAGTTCCTGATCGCAACGGCTAAGGCAGCGTTGAAAACATCTCCAGCTCCAGTCGAGTCCACAGCTTTAACCTTAACCGGTGGGACTCTAAGGAACTTGCTCTTAGTGGCCACGAAGGCCCCTTTTTCGCCCAGGGTCACCACTACTGCTTCTCTCACCCTCTTGAGCAGAATCTGGCAACCGTATCTGAGGTCTGTCGTCCTGACCAGCTCGAAGAACTCAACCTCGTTGGGAGTCAAGATGTCCACATAGTTAAGTAATTTAATGGCTTCTTGGCTTGCAGGGGCTGGGTTGAGTATGTTTATTCCCCCAGACCTCTTGAGCGCCTCTTCCACCGTGTTCAAGGGTACCTCCAGTTGAGCTAGGAGGACGTCTGACACCTCCACACTGTTGCCAAGATCCTCTGGGGCTAAGCTGGAGTTGACACCCCTGTCCACTACTATGAAGTTCTCTCCCCTTTCGTCTAAGAATATATAAGCCACTCCAGTCCTCCCCTCCTTTATCCTCACGTATGAAGTGCCTACTTTCTCCGACTGCCAAAACGCTATGGCGTTCTGCCCCTCCCTATCGTTCCCCACAGCACACACCAATTGCACTCTTTCTCCTAACCTAGAAGCTGAAACAGCCTGGTTCGATCCCTTTCCCCCATGGGACAAGGCCACCCTTTGGGATAGGACTGTCTGACCTGGTTTAGGGAGCTCCTTCACTCGCATGATCACGTCAACGTTATAACTACCAACCACTGTTATCATTTACTGATCTCCTCTATTAGTTTCATTAATTCGCTCCCGCTCCGCCCCAGTAGGACGGCCTTTCCTTTAACTAACACTAGATCCCCACTCAAGGACTCTCCTGAAACGACTATTCCCCTTTTCTCGGTCCACGCTAGGAGTTTTGGCGTTAGGGGTAGGGAAATTCCGTATCTCTTGTCCACTCTCCTGAGCACTTCCGACACCAGGTTATCCAAGTTGAATAATATGGGACCATCGATCTTGGTCCAATTCACGTACTTTATTATTCCTCCAGCCAGGGAGGCTACGTCGCCGTAATCAGTCTTCCCGCCTAAGTTGATCTTATCTTCAGGGGATAGGAGGTTAATCAGTTTCCCCCCCTTCTCCAGCTCCCCTAATATGGACTCCAGTTCCTCCCTCACCTCTTCCCTCTGGGCCTTCCACTCCACGGCGGAGAAAGGATCTACAGGACCTACCCCCTTACCCAAGTCGAGGGAGTGCTTTATAGCAAAGGTGGAGAAGGACTTGGCCGATCTCACTGCGGTCTTAAGGTCGTATCCTTTAGCTAGGTACGCTGTTATGGCTGCGGAGAAGACATCACCGCTCCCATGCAAGTTCTTGGTGGAGATCCCTTCCTCTGTGAGCTCCATTGCCTCGCCATCAATGACCACGACGTCAGTACCCCCTAGGGTTGATCCCCCCTTGGCCACCACGTTAACCCCTGAACTCCTGTGGATCTCCATCGCAGCTCGCTTTAACTCCTCTTTTGTGCTCACCTTGACCCCTGAGAGAATCTCCGCTTCGAATAAGTTAGGGGTGGTTATCAAGGAGGACTTGAGGAGTTGTCTAAGGTGCTCTCTGGCCTCTTGATCCAGTAGGGGATAGCCGGTCTTGGATACCATCACCGGGTCGAAGACTAAGGTAATTCCATAGTCCTTGACCTTCTTCTTAACCAAGTCTATTACTTTAGGGGACGGTAACATTCCGGTCTTAGCGAACTTCACCTGAAAGTCCATTACTATGGCATCGAACTGCGCTTCCACGACTTCTAAGGGCACCTCCATACTCCTGTAGACCCCCACGGTATTTTGAGCCGTGAGTGCTGTCACTACAGTTGTACCGAAGACTCCGAGGGATGTGAAGGTCTTCAGGTCTGCCTGAAGACCCGCGCCTCCCCCTGAGTCCGAACCTGCGATGGTCATAGCCACTGGTCTTGTTCTCATAGAGTAGATTTCGTGAAGTAGATAAAAACTCTCGATCTAGAGCCTTTAATAGGGGGAGAACGAAATATGGGCTGATCTCGATGGGCTCAAGGGTTAGAAAAGCCATAATAACTGCTGCCGGTCGAGGCAGTAGAATGAAGTATGTCTCATCCTATATGCCCAAGGCCCTCCTACCTTTGTTTTATAAGGAGAATGGGGAGAAAGTCATGGTTCCAATAATCGACTTGATAATCTCCTCTTTGAGCAGGGCCGGTGTAGAGAAGTTCTGCGTTGTAGTGGGGAGACAGGGGAAGATGTTAGTGGACTACCTGGGCGAGAGAATGGACTTGACTTTCGTCACTCAGGATCAACCCCGTGGCTTCGGAGATGCAGTGTTGAGAGGCGAGGACTTCACAGGGGGAGAGCCTTTCTTCGTTCACGCCGATGACGGGGTCCTGACTGGGGGGTATGAGGAGAGTGCCTCCCTTTACGAGCAGAACGCCATCGATGGAGTGTTGCTCCTGAGGAAAGTGGAGAACCCCAGACGCTATGGCGTGGTAACAGCAAAGGAAATCGGACAGTTTATGGGGCATAAATTGTATAAGGTACTCGATGCTGAGGAGAAGCCTCACGAGCCCAAAAGTGATCTGGCTATATCTGCTGTCTACGTTCTCAATACGAGGATCTTCCAGTCTCTGAGATCTGTGAGATATGAGCGAGAACTGGAGCTAACCTACGGAATTGCCGATGTGATAAAACTCGGAGGTGAGGTATACGGGCTTCTCCTTGAAAATGAGAAGTGGCTCAATGTGGGTGACCCCGACAGTTACTTTAAGGCCCTGGAGTTCTCGTATACTAACTTCTTGCATTACCTTGACTGAGCCTTTGCCCGTTCGGTTCAGCTAAACCTTTGCCTAATCAAGGGGGGTGGACAGAGTTGTACTATCCAGCAGATAGAGGGACTTCCCCCCAATTTCGTCGCATCTAGGTGAGCATCAGACCTCAGCGTAAATTCATTGAGCTCTAGATCCTCCATCGCTTTTAGGCCGAAATGCTAGGGCTCGGACTTTCATAGAGTTCCATGTTGATGTTAAACCCTCGTCCTCGCTCTCCTGTCCAGCTCCTCACACCTAAGTTAGGGAGTAATACTCCTAACCACGACATTCGGTTCACCGTAGGAGCCTCCTTACGTGACGATGTAAACTTTAATATAGAGGAGAGGGTTGAGAGGGCGGAAAGCCCCGCCGGCGAGGACACACAGCCCCCTCATTTTAAATGAGTTTGCTAAATACTTTATCAGTGATGGCAATGCTCTTCCCCATCTCGACCGGGGAAACGGGACTGCTGGAAGGGCAACTGACATCCTTCCCTTGCTCCCTATCACAGGACCTGGAGGTATTTAATGACGGATCTCCCCAATAATAGGGTGGTCCTTTAGATCCACCCGACTGCCCACCAGGTGCAACCCCTCACGGTGGGAACCCCGAATCCATGATGGGAACCATGAACCCCTTGGAAAGGAACCCTTCCGGAGCGGAGAGGAAGTCGAAATCCCTATCGCGACTTGTCCTCACTTCCTCCACTTAGTCTTGGGCAGGATAACGTGAGAGTAGTTCCTGAGTCTATCCTTATAGGGCAAAAGGTCCTTGAGCATGACTTTCACCTCCTCAGAGAGTACCTTCTTAGGCTTGAAGCCTAGCGAAGGGAGTAGCTTAACCTCTGGGTTGTAATAGTGCTCCTCCTTCTCGACCCTTGGGTTCTCTACGTTCCTTATTTCCACGGATAAGCCTAAGCCCTCAGCTGCCTCCTTAACTATCTCCGCTATTCTCCTCACACTGTAGACCTCTGCGAACTGGTTAGCTACCCTATACTCCCCTTGTTTCGGTGGGTTCTCCAACAGGATCCTGAGGGCTTCCATGCTGTCCTCAAGCGATATGAAACCCCTAGTCTGTCCCCCTTTTCCGTAGGGGGTTAGTGGCATCCCTATAATCGCCTCAACGCAGTACCTATTGACTACTGTGCCCCAAACCTCGTCGAAATCGAAACGCGTGTAAAGGGATTCGTTCACGATCTCCGACGTCCTAGTGCCATATACGGGGCCTTGCATTATGTCTGTCACTGTTATTCCCCAGAGGCCGTTGACCCAAAGGAGAAGGTAGGTATCGAATACCTTACTCCAGTGGTAGAAGCTGCTAGCCCACTTGGGTACAGGTATGATATCTTCCTTCCCCCCTATAACCGCCTTAACGAAGGCTGAATCGGGAATATCGAAGTTGGGAGTACCATACTCACCCATGGTACCCATTTTTAGGATGTGAATAGTTGGATCTATCTCCTTCACTGCGTAAATCAACCGCATGGTGCTGGTTATGTTATTGTTTAACGTGTAAACTGCTGTATCCTCGCTCACCATGGAGTAGGGGGCAGATCTCTGCTCCGCGAAGTGGACTATGGCGTCAGGCCTCTCCTCCCTTATTACGTCTCTGAGAAAGTCCTTGTCGGTTACGTCTCCTAGGTGGAAACTTATGTCCACGTCTAGGTGTCTCTTGGCTGCCCTGATCCTGGCCTCCGGCTCCAGGATGGGTAGTCCAGACGTGGAACCGGAGCTTTCAACAGTCCTCCTGGTGTATAAATTGTCTATCCCACTGACCTGATGGCCCCTTGAAGCCATTCTAAGCGCTAGGGGCCATCCCAGGTATCCGTCAATGCCCAGTATTAGGATCTTCACGCGCTGTATATCAGGTTCTGCAATATAAAGAGATAACGCAGTGTTTCACTTTTCCACAGATCGGATGCTAAGGGAGGATCGTGGAAGTCTGTGCCTAGTTCATTGGACCTTCGTCCATAGTGCCGATAATCGGCCACAAATTTCAGTTTAGCTAATAGAGCCCGGGAGATCCACAGTTATTATTCATACTCTAAATAGAGTATTCCCTAGTCACATGCTGAATACTGGCACTATGCCTTCGTCCAGCAATTTGGACAAAGTTTTTATTGTAGATTGGAGAGCTTCTAAAGAAGAGCCATGAACATGGTGGTAGCTAAATTCAAGGTTTCGATGTTCTTAGCCTCCGCCGGAATAGTCCTCTTAGCTTTGGCGCTGCTGATCGCCTTATCCTCTTATGCCTTTGGTTTCTCCGTCGGGCCTTCAATCGTAGCAGGCCTCCTGGTCTTCGTGTTGCTCATTAACCTGATCCAATGGCTAATAGGTCCATATATCATAAACGCCATGTATAGAGCTGTAGAGGTCAAGCCCGATGATCCCACATATGGTTGGCTGGTACCTTTGGTTTCTGAAGTGGCCATGGAGAATGGCCTTTCCATACCCAAGGTCTACGTAGCCGATGTTCCATTCCCGAACGCTTTCGCCTATGGTAGTCCTCTCGCAGGTAAGAGGGTGGCCATAACTTTGCCCCTACTCAGGATATTAAACAAAGAGGAGATAAAGGCAGTATTGGGTCACGAGCTAGGACACCTCAGGCACAGGGACGTTGAACTCCTAATGGCTGTCGGACTTCTGCCGGCCGTCATGTATTGGCTGGGTTACAGTCTCATGTGGGGGTCAATTTTCTCAGGAGGAAACGGAAGGCAGAACAACAGTGCCATAATATGGCTCATTGGAATTGGGCTCATAGCGTTGAGCTTCGTGTTTAACCTGCTCGTGCTTTACATAAATAGGCTGAGGGAGGCCTACGCTGACATCAACTCAGCTTTAACGGTTCCAGGAGCTGCGAGGAATTTGCAGATGGCCTTAGCCAAAATAACCGCCTCCATGGACAGGCGTGCGGTGGAGAGGGCTAAGCAGAGCTCCCTAATGAAGATGCTATTCTTTGCCTCCCCTGAACAGTCCCTGGAAGTCTCAGACGAAGACGCCATGACGTTAGTCAACTACTGGAGAACCATGAAGGTACCTTGGTACGCTGACTTCTTCAGCGATCACCCTCATCCAGCGAAGAGGATCAAGATTCTAGACAGGGTTTACGGCTATCAGTGAATCAACGAGAACAGTAGGTCCCTCTCCGTTATTATTCCCTCTATTTTTCTCTCTAATACAGGTAAAGTTCCTATTCTTCTGGATTCCATTATCTCCGCAGCCCTTTTCACCCTCTCATACCTAGAGACGAACACTGGATTCCTGGTGCCAACTGCTATGGCCCTATCCTGCCTCTCCCCTCTCTCCGCGTACCTCCTGAGGTACTTCACGATGTCAGCTGCAGTTATTATGCCTACCAGCGAGTCCCCCTTCACTAGGGGTATCCTCCTAATTCCCAAGTCCCGCATTAGCTTAGATGCCTCCTCTAGGGAGAGGTCAGCGTCAGCTACAATGGGATCTCTAGTCATGAAGGCGTCCACTAATGATGGAGTATCAGAGTTTTTGACTACCTTAATGATCTCCCTCTCCGTGAAGAGCCCTGCTATCACCTTACCATCTAGCACAGGAAGCCCTCCCACGCGTCTAGAGAGCATGATCCTCACGGCCTCCTCCACGTGGGTCTTCGGGCTTACTGTCACTACCTTATCCGACATTACCTCTCTAACTCTTCTGTTGAAAATAGAGTATCCCAGGTCAGCGAAGAGTTTAACCACGTCCCTAGTGCTCAGAATTCCCCTGAGTTCCTCTCCCTCAGTGATAACCACTCTGCCTGAATCCTTGTTGCTCAAGAGGTCGATGGCCTCAGAGAGGCTGGAGTCTGGTGACGAAGTGATCACTATCTTTCTCATTAATTCCTCGACTTTCATGGGTACTCATTGGTTTTTCATAGTTAAATATCATATGCTCATTGAGATCATCTAGATTGAATGGAACATAGTTCAGATTTATCAAAATTTAACATTAAGGTTACGATAAAAGTTATATAACCTTTAAGCGTTGTAGAGCCTATGAAATGGAGAGCATCGTCCCCCTTACATTGACATTGTCTCCGCTATAGAGAGATTACATCCCAATGCATTCACAGCGCCGATCCACGGATTTGAGACGCATCCCCCACTTAGGGTGGGAACTCCTCCATTAGTTGGATCGTTTCATTAATAGCGCTTGTATATTTTTAAACGAAGGCGATTTACCTCCCATGTGGGCCCTGTCCAACGGAGCTGGGGGGACATCGTTGACATCGTTAATAATAGTTCAACTCAGATAAGAGCCGATCAGGCCCTTTGACATAGGAATGACAACGGCGTGCTTCGTCATGCCCAGCCTGGGCAGGCAACTGAACGCCTCCCTGAACGTCTACCTCAGGATGTGCGGGTTTCCCCACATCCGCAATATCCCGTGGGTGTGGGTTGGGGTTATCCCGCTAATGGGGCGGAGGAGGACGAACTGGTTAACCCTCGACCTCAGTGAAGCCTAAGGACTGAGGATTGATATCAAACTATGAAATCCTATGAAGCCTAAATCCCTGGCACACACTATCCGCTGGCGGATACTAAGGATTATCAGGAGCGAGCTTTCATTGAGGTCTCATGATCGTATCCGACCTCTCGTCCTCATACTCATTGTCTTACTTCACGCAATCTAAGGGAGCTTCCCAGGAGAGTGTGTGGAGTTCCATTGCATTTCTTCCTCCACCTCACATTACTCATGGACTTCACAGTGGCACTATCTAATTAGACGGGCGAAGTTCACATTCACTTTCTTGGCGTTAGCAATGTTAAATGAGAAATGATCGAAAGTTCGCAGCTTAACCGGACTGTTGGCAAAGGTAATTCAGCCAACCATGGGGCGAATTCACTCAAAATTTCAGTGGCTGCCTCGCTGACCTCATTCGTTTTCAGTAACGGCTCTTCCTCATCACGGATATCTTGAGTAGCGGGGCCTGGATTTGAACCAGGGACCTCGGGGTTATGAGCCCCGCGGCATAGCCAGGCTAGCCCACCCCGCTGTCATAGCAGTGAGAGAGTGTGCATATAAAGTTAACCCACTGACGTGAAACTCATAGCTGCTAAGGAACTCATGAGGAGCAGATCACCCGTTTTCGATTCTGTTTCTCAAAGATCTCATAAGGAGCTAAAGGTCTAAACGAGGATCCTCGAAGTGAAGAGCACCGAGATCCTGTCAAAACCCCCATCGCTTATGGAAAGTCTTAAGGTGGATCATTCGAGGTACTCTCCCCTTAAGTGAGTGATGAATGGTGAGACCATTTGATCCTATAGGAAGGCTGGCTTCCTTCCTACCCTGAAGGGTTGCAGGACGGTTCATGGTTGTAGTTCACTGCCTTCTCCTTCATCACCCGTGAGTTGGGACTGAAAGCCGCCCCTTTCGTTCAGCGGTAGACCAGCGGGTCGATCTCAACCCTGTTGCCCTACGTCTCACCACGCGGAGTACCATCCTGGTTCCCAGGGACTGGGGATATGTGGGGACGCACTTTGCCCCCGTTTTGAGCCTCCCACCTCATTCGCTCTTAAGATTTACCCGTCCCTAGAGGGAGCGTGACTTGCCTTTCTATTGTAGGTGACTACACTCTCCAGCTGAGGACTCAATGGGACTGGTGGGCGGTGAGCCAAATCCTTTCCACAGGGATAGGAGTGAAGAGGATTTCCTTCAGGATTGCAGACCCCTCTGCAGGCTGCTCTATGAGCCCTTTTCCACTACTTTCCAACGCGTGTCCAATGAACCACTGAAACCCCTTTGGGAAGAGGTCAGGCTAATGCTTAATACTAGCTGCCCAACTTCTTCTTGATGGATAAACTAAGGTATGGTGTAATAGGAGTAGGAGGACATGGAAAGGGTAGACACCTAACCCCTGCGACCAAAGTGCAGGAATTGGAAGTGGTGGCAGTAGCCGATGTGGATAAGAGGAGGTGCGAGGAGGTTTCCTCTCAATTCAAGGTTAAGTGTTATACAGATTACAGGGAGATGTTGGATAAGGAATCCTTGGACGCTGTAAGCGTCGTGACTCCAACAGGACTTCACGCTAGGATCGCCATAGACGTCTTGAACAGAGGAGTCAACGTCCTTGTAGACAAACCTCTCGCTGCGAACCTTAGGGACGCTGTAGAAGTAGCCAGGACCGCTAAGTATAGGGGAAAGAAAGTCATGGTGGGATACTGGAGTAGGTTCTCCCCAGCGCTCTCCTTCGCCCTTGAGGCCGTAGAGAACGGTCTTTTGGGCGAACCATATTACGCCTACGGTTATTTGGTCAGGAGGAGGGGTATCCCTGGAATACCCACCTTCATAGATAAGGAGCTCTCGGGTGGAAGAGGGGCCCTCTTGGACATAGGGTGCTACATCTTAGATAATATACTGGCAATCCTCCGATTCAAGAAACCCGTAGCCGTTAGCGGGGCTTCTTATACTAAGTTCGGTAGGAACCCTGACGAGGTGAAGTTCAACTGGGGTTCCTACGACCCCTCTAAGTTCGAGTTGGACGACTACTCAGTAGGCTTCGTGAGGTTCGAGGGGGGTCTCACAATGGCAGTGGAGGTGGGTTGGGCAGCCAACGTATCCCATGCTGGGGAGTTCGGCCTAATGAGGGTTTTAGGAGACAGAGGTGGATTGGAGGCTAAGGGAGAGGAGGGACTAAACGAGATCTCCCTGCATTCGAGGACTAGGAACTTCCTCACAGACATAAAGCCACTGATGAGGAGGACAGATATGGCCTTGGAGATGATCAGGGAATTCGCCAGAAGCCTGATCGAGAACAGAGAACCCGCTGTTACCGCCTATCAGAGCGTGATCCTGCATACTGTAATAGACGGGATCTATACTTCATCAGAGAAGGGAGGAGAGATTAAGGTCTCAATCCCAGAGATTTAGATGTAGTCAACCTTCCCCTTCCGATTTCCTTACAAATCCTTTAAACTTCACCTCATTTTTTGACTTGGAAAGGACTGGGCTAGGACGTAATGTTGTTACTAAGGGTTTCAAACAAAGCGCGAGACCTGTACTATTTGATATACAACTGGGTCTCATGTCGGCCAATCAATTCATGAACTGCGCCTCTAGTACTGCGTAGCATGAAGGAGAGCCCTGAAGTGGAGGGGTAATGGGAAGAGGAGGACGGGTTCTGCGAATCTCCACACGTAGTAGATGGGAACTCCTAAGCCTAGGGAGCCGTGAGGAACGGGAAACAGGGATTTAATATAAATCCATGAAATCCCCATGGAAGTCCAAACACTCATTCTCCACACTATTAGTGGGAGCTAGTTCTTCGATTCCTTAAGTAGGGGATCATTGCCCTTCTCGTAAATGACCATCCTTTCCAGACCTTAGGGTGTAAAGCGCCTAGTCCAAATCTCCTTACGAACTCGTTTAAGTTTAATATGGTTGAGTTCAAAATACAGTATAAGTGGTAGGCTTGAGCGATCTTCTTAAAGTAGAGAACTTGACCTCAGGCTATTACACCCAAAGCGGTGTGGTGATCGCTGTCACTAACGTGAACTTCGAAGTGAGGCCTAAGGAGATCTTTGCCATTGCGGGCGAATCTGGATGCGGCAAGTCCTCTCTAGCCCTTTCAATATACGGAGCGCTTAAGTACCCTGGTAAGGTGTTCAGGGGGCACGTTTACCTGAAGGGTCAGGACATACTCTCCATGTCCCAGGAGGAGCTCAGGGGGCACAGGATGAGGGACTTCTCCTACGTCCCCCAGTTCGCCATGGACGCCCTAGATCCAGTCACCAGGATCGGGGAGCAGATGATCAAGGCAGCCCTGAGCCACGGCGTCCCGGAGGGGGAGGCTAGGAGGATGATCAGGGAGAAGCTGGACTTGGTGCGCCTGCCCCCGGAGGTGCTCTCCATGTACCCCCAGGAGCTCTCCGGGGGCATGAGGCAGAGGGCAGTCATAGCCACCTCCGTCCTCCTCAACCCGGACCTGGTGATCCTGGACGAACCCACCACCGGCCTTGACGTGCTGGTGCAGTATGAGATCCTCAGGGACCTGAAGAGGATCCAGAGGGAGCTGGGCCTCTCCTACCTGATCATCTCCCACGACGTGAGCATGCTCATGATGTTGGCCGACAGGATAGGGGTCATGTATGCCGGGGAGTTCGTGGAGGTGGGTGGGAGGGAGGAGGTGCTCAAGAACCCCTCCCACCCGTACACCATGCTCCTGCTCAACAGCCTACCCTCCCTCATAAGGAGGAGGGAGAGGCTCCTCTCCATCCCAGGGAACCCCCCAACCATGCTCTCCAGCGTTCCCATGTGGTGTAGGTTTGTGAGCAGGTGCCCTTTCAAGTTCGAGAGATGTGAGAAGATCCACCCCAAGGAGTATCCCTTAGGGGACGGGCATAGAGCTAGGTGCTTACTTCACTCAACCTCCACTGCAGTGGACCTATCCTCTCTACCTTTAACCCACGACTATTACGCAGAGGAGGAATTACAGGTGGATCAGTCCAGATCTGGGGCCGGGGAAATGGTAATGAAGGTTGAAAACCTCAGCAAGACCTACTTCACGAGGAAAGGACTCGTAGGCACTAGAGCCGTGGACGCAGTGACCAATGTCTCCTTCGAGCTCAAGGCTGGGGTCATAACCGCCTTGGTGGGAGGGAGCGGGCACGGTAAGTCCACTATAGCCAAGATCCTCTCCGGCCTCCTCTCCCAGACCAGCGGTAGGATCTTCCTCATGGGTAGGGACGTGTCCAAGCACTCCGCCAGGAACACCAAGTGGTATAGGCAGAGGGTGCAGATGATATTCCAGGACCCATACTCCTCCCTGGACCCCAGGCACGACGTCCTCTGGCACGTGGCCAGGCCCCTCCTGATACACGGGAGAGTCGGGAGGGAGGGGGTGGAGGAGGAGGTGAGGAGGGCCCTCACCAGGGTCGGCCTCAAGCCCCCGGAGAAGTTCCTGCGCAAGTACCCCCACGAGCTCTCAGGGGGGGAGAGGCAGAGGGTCGCCATAGCCAGGGCCATAGCGGTGGGACCAAGGGTGCTCCTGGCCGACGAACCTGTGTCCATGCTCGACGCCTCCCTGAGGGCTGGGATACTGAACCTCATCAAGGGCTTCAGGAACGAGGGGGTCAGCGTGCTCTACATAACCCACGACATAGCTACCGTTTCCTACATAGCCGACGAGGTCCTGGTGATATACAGGGGGCAGATAGTGGAGAGGGGCCCGGTGGGGGAGGTCATATCCAACCCAACCCACGAGTACACCAAGAGGTTGATGGAGGCAGTCCCAGACCCCTACAAGAGGATAGAGGTCAACTGATTTTCTAGCCCTGACTCGAGCTCACCTCTTCTATCCTTTTCATATCGTCCGAGCTCAGTTTGACGTCGAGGCTACCTATGTTATCCAACAGGTGATCCGTTTTCGTGGCACCTATTATGGGTATTATGGTCACACCTAGTTCCTCCGACTTCTTGAGAATCCACGCTAAGGAGAGCTGAGACATGCTCGCTCCTTTCTCCCTAGCCATATTGTGTAGAGCTAGGAGGACCTTCAAGTTCCTATCGGTGAAGTACCTAGCCCTTAACTCCTCCACAGTCTCTAGCCTGGACATCTGAGGCAATACCCACCTCTTCCCCTCGACATCTAGATACTTCCCCGTGAGCACACCCTGCGCCAGGGGGATATACGCGAGTATGGCCATGCCATACCTCTTGGCTACAGGCACTTTGTCCCTCTCTATATCCCTTTCGAGGACGTTATATGGCTCCTGCATGGTAGCGAATGGTTCTAATCCTCTTTTGTCTGCGATCTCCATGAACTCCACTATGTCGTGAGCTGCGTGATTGCTCTCGCCTATGTAGTGGACTTTCCCTTCCCTGACTAGATCAGTTAAGGTGCTCAAAGTCTCGAGTTTAGGTGTGTCTGGGTCAGACCAGTGGACCTGATAGAGGTCCACGTAGTCCGTGCCCAGCCTCCGCAGGCTCTCCCTTATCTGCCAGCGTATGTGCTTCCTGGACAATCCTTCACCGTTGGGCCAGGGAGCCATCTGCCCTCTCACCTTAGTGGCTAACACCACTGACTCCCTTTCCACAGTCCTCAAGAACTCTCCTACTATCCTCTCAGAGTTCCCAACATGTGTCGTGTCAGCTCTCTGCATCGCTCCATGATACCTGTTGGCGGTGTCCACGAAGTTAATGCCCAGATCGTACGCTCTTCTCATGATCCTCAGCGTCTCTCCTATGTCGACCCTCTGGACCCCTGAGGGGTCCCTCTCCGCGAGAAGGGGGAGGTGCCAAGTGCCCAAACAGAGTTGAGAGACTTTAATCCCCGTATTACCCATTCTCAAGTATCTCATAGAGCACGGATCGCTGGACGAGATTAAAAACTGTCCCACTGGATTTATTTAAACTATAACATCAAGGTTTTTACTTTCCTATAAAGGTTTAAACCTCCCTCACTGCGAGTGGGGAAGCCGGATTAGGAGAAGCGATGGAGTGCAAATCAAAATCCTTTTATCTGCATCCGCGCAAATATTTAAGGGTATTATTTCATGAAAGGAGGGTACTTCCTCTATAAGTTGGGAATATATGTGGCTACGTTCTTCCTGGCGATTACGGTCAACTTCATACTGCCCAGGCTCATGCCAGGCAGCGCTCTGGCCACGATAATTTCGCTACTCACCTCCTCCAATGGGGTCTCGGTGACAGGAGCAGGAGGAAGCGTCTTCATATCCATGGAGATAAAGCAGATAGAGGCAGCCTTCGGCCTCACTCCCGCACCTTGGTATGTGCAGTATGGCAGATACCTTGAGGGGATATTCACCGGCAACTTGGGTGTTTCCATAACCTACTACCCTGAGGCGGTGGCGAAGATAATATCCTCAGGCCTGCCGTGGACAGTGGGCCTTGTGGCTGTCTCCGCTGTGATAGCCTTCTTCATAGGGAGTTACTTGGGGAGTATAGGGGGTTTCGAGAGGAGGAGCTGGAAGGACATCCTGATCGTAATGATCACATCGATTTTGGTCGCAGTCCCAGCGTTCGTGATAATCATGTACATGGAGATGTTCTTCTCAGTGGACCACGGCTGGCTCAGCATAAGTTTCCCCTCTAAGGTAGCTCTCACTCCGAGATCTGCGGAACAGTTCGTCAGGTTCTACACAATACCCATCGCAGGGCTAGCCCTCACTCTACTCTCTGGATTCGTGTTGGGGATGAGGAATAACATGCTCCACACTGTGAAGGACAATTACGTTACCTACGCCGAGATGTTGGGACTAGATCCCTCAAAGGTTAGGAAAATGATATACAGGAACTCCCTTTTGCCTAACATCACGGGGTTCGCCATAATACTGGGACTAGCGATAGGTCAGTCCTTAACCATAGAGGGATTGCTTTCCACTCCAGGGGTTGGTTTCTACTTCGGTTTAGGTCTTACGTCAAAGGACTTACCCCTCCTACAGGGGATATTCTTAGTCATCGCTATAATGTTGGTGGTTTCCATAGCTGTAGCAGAAGTGGTATACGGCATTTTAGACCCAAGAGCGAGGTTGAGCCAAAGTGAGTGAGCCCACCTATAGGAAGGTCAGATCGCTCATACTCGCCAACAAGTTCATAACTGCAGGGTTAATCCTAGTGATCTTCGATATAGCCTTAGGGGTAATAGGCCAATTCTGGACCCCCTACTCCCTGAGCCAAACCTTTGGCATCTCTCAACCTCCATCCTGGGCTCACATCCTAGGGACTGACGAATTTGGCCACGATGTACTCTCGGTCATGCTCGCCTCAACCCTACCCACCCTGGAAATAGGTTTCGCGGCTGGTCTGTTCACCTCCATAGTCGCTACTCTGGCAGGGATCGTGGGAGGCTATTACGGCGGCAAGATCTCGGGAGTGGTACTAGACGTGGTTACCACGACTATGCTAACGATTCCAGGCATAGTTCTGCTAGTAGTTATAGCGTCCTACTTCAGGGCGGGAAGCGTCTCAGTTAACGTGGCCCTTGGATATGTCATAGTGATAGTGGGGCTAGCCATAACCAGCTGGGCTTTCGGCGCTAAACAGATAAGGGCTCAGGTCCTTTCCCTCTCTAAGAGGGATTACATAATCGCCTCCAGGCTCCTGGGGGAGAAGTCGTGGAGGATAATCTTCACTCAGATCCTTCCGCCCATCCTGCCCCTCTTCTTCGCCCAGTTCCTGTTCAACACACTATACGGTATACTCTCCTTGGCCACCGCGGAGTATTGGGGAGTTTTGCCAGCGAACATAAACAACCTAGGGGTCATGCTCTTCTACATAGCCTCTAACGGAGCTTACTTGAGCAATCAATGGTGGTGGATACTGGGTTCCATCATACCCATAATCATCTTAGGCGCGGGTTTGGGCCTCATAAACATAGGCATAGACGAGTTCATAGACCCGAGGCTCAAGGAGGTCAAACCCATTGCAGTGCCTGATGTCATAAAGATCCCAATCGAGGAGGAGAGGGTCGAGGAGATCCCAATTTCCGCGATCACCCCGCAGCAAAGAGGGAGAGCTTAGCTATTACTCTCTCTCTAGATGAGTTCACACTTCTTGTTTTCCCTATTTCTCTGCCGTTATTCTGGAGCTACCTGAGGGGTGAAGTTAACGGGGAAGTTAACAGGGAAGTTTTAAATAGGCAACGATCTTATGACGGTTATGCCCGAAACGCCTAAGGTAGGTTTAATCGGCCTGGGAGGGATAACGCTCTACGGCCACGCCCCCGCACTAAAGGAACTGGGAGTCAAGATACAGGCCTGTGCAGACGTGGATGAGGCCAGGGTGAAACTCTTCAAGGAGAGGTTCGGATGCAATGGATACACGGATTATAAGGAGATGCTAGCCAAGGAGAGTCCCAACGTAGTATTAGTGGCTACACCTCACGGGCTTCACGCCCAAATAGCCTCTGACGCAATAGAGGCTGGAGCCCACGTGCTCCTGGAGAAGCCCATGGCTACCTCCTTTGAGGAAGCCTTGAAACTGGCTGAGACTGCGCACAGGAGGGAGAGGATGCTGGTTATAAACCACGAATATAGGTTCGAGAGGAGGAGACAGGTGGCCAAGAAATTGGTCAAGGAGGGAGCTTTGGGCAAGGTTTACTTCGGACGTGGATTCTACACTAGGCAGAGGGGCATACCCACTACTCCCACCTTCATCAAGAGGGAGTTGGCCAAGGGAGGGGCGGTGCTCGATATAGGATCTCACGTGGTCGATCTCCTCCTTTACCTCACTGACTTCCCTAAGCCAGTGAGCGTAGTGGGGAGGACTTACTCCATGTTCCAGGAGGAGAGAGCTATGTTCTCCTCTTACCCTCTTCCTCCCCCACCCACCGTTAGGTCAGAGGTAGAGGACATGGGGGTCGCTCTTGTGAACTTAGAGGATGGTCTCTCCTTCTACGTAGAATCCAGTTGGGCTGCCTTCATAAGAGATCCTAAGTTCGAGGTAACGTTACTGGGGAATAAGGGAGGTCTCCAGGTGAACTCAGAGCTCCACTACGTGACCCTCGTAGCAGGGGAAATGGTAGTGGGTCAGCCCCTGGTCCCCCACCAACAGGAGAACGCCTTCAATAAGGTGTGGTCAACCTACCTAGACGCTGTGTCCAAGGGTGTGAGCTATCCTCCAGCTCCCCTGTGTTCCGCAGATCAGGCAGCCTTGAACGTGTCCATACTGGAGGGCCTATACAAGTCGGCCAGTGAGGGAAAGGAGGTCAGGCTTGACATACCCCAGAGTTTACTGCAGCGCGCGAGGAGTTCAAGGTAGTTGTTTCCCAGTTTAGGTTGATCAACCCTCTCGAGCCTCCAGTTTCTCCTTCTCAGACAGGCGTAATTAATATAAGCGATCTCATGATCGGCTCATATGGCCCCTTCTTATGTTAGGACCCCCAGGGGTGTCTCCCTGAAGATGAGGGATGGCAACCTTGAGGTGGAGTTCGTTAGACCCAACGCAGTTCACGTAAGGTATAGGTCCTGGGGAGCCTCGGATCGGACCAAGAGGGTAGTTAAGGTCCTCTCAGGCGAAGTTCGTTTCAACGTAAGGGAGACCTCAGGGATCCTGGAGTTGTCCACGGACCAACTCACGATTGAGGTGGAAGGGGAGACCTTGTCCTTCCTCAATGGGGCAGGTCTCCTGTTAATGGATTCACAAAGGAGGGTTTCGGAGTCCAAAGTGCTGGGCGAGATCACTTACCAAGTAGAACAGGTGTTCAAGGCCTCAGGGGGAGAGGCCTTTTACGGTTTGGGTCAGCACGCGGGCTGGCAACACGCTACTTCGTTCAATTACGCTAATCGCACCGTAATCCTATCCCAAGGGAACACCGATGTGGCTATACCCTTCCTCGTCTCCACCAGGGGTTACGGCATACTCTGGGACAACCCCTCCCTGGGCGTATTCCAAAGCAGGGGGGACGAATTGAGGTGGTGGTTTGAGGCGGGTGATGGGGTGGACTACTACTTCCTCTATGGGCCGCAGCTAGATCGGGTGATCTCCACCTACAGGTCCCTCACGGGTGATGCCCCAATGTTGCCCAAGTGGGCCTACGGCTACTGGCAGTCCAAGGAAAGGTATAGGACCCAGGCTGAGTTAATAGAGGTGGTCTCGGAGTTCAGGAGGAGGGGGATCCCATTAGACGTAATCGTGCAGGACTGGATGTATTGGGGCAAATACGGGTGGAACGCCTTCAAGTTTGACGAGTCCGCATATCCTGATCCAGCCTCGATGGTTAAGGAGATCCACGAGAGGAAAGCCAAGGTCCTGATATCCATATGGCCCATATTCGGCCAGGAAACGGAGATCTTCAAGGTACTGAAGGAGAGGGGCTGCATTCTCCCCGGGACTAACTGCCTCAACGTTTACAGGGAGGAGTGTGGGCGACTCTTCTGGGAGAACATAGACAGAGTCTTCTACAACCTGGGAATAGACGGCTGGTGGTTAGACGCTTCAGAGCCGGAGGTGGCACATTCCTTCTACTCAACCCTCCACGATTCCCAAACCGGATTCGGGGGAGGATACCTCTACCTCAACGCCTTCCCCTACATGGAGACCAAGGCAGTTTATGAGGGGCAGAGATCCAAGAGCAACAAGAGGGTTGTCATACTCACGAGGTCAGCCTTCGTGGGACAACAGGCTAACTCCGCTGTCACTTGGTCGGGCGATATATGGTCAGACTGGGCAACCTTAGCGGGCCAGGTCCCCGCCGGGCTGAATTTCTGCCTCTCGGGGATACCCTATTGGGCCACTGACATAGGGGGTTTCTTCAGCGACAACCCCGACACCCAAGCCTACAGGGAGGTCTTCACTAGGTGGTTCCAATGGGGGACTTTCTGCCCCGTATTCAGGGTCCATGGGACCAACTTCCCAAAGGAGCCGTGGAGGTTTGGGGAGGAGGTGGAGAGGATCCTGACCAAGTTCATAAGGCTCAGGTATAGGCTCCTGCCTTACATATACTCCCTAGCGTGGAAGGTGACCAGTGAGGGGTACACCATGATGAGGGCCTTGGCCATGGACTTCAGAGAGGACAGGGAAGTCTACAACATAGAGGACCAATTCATGTTCGGCTCAGCCATAATGGTGAGCGCGGTCACGAGACCGAGGCTGAAGAGCAGGGAGGTTTACCTACCCAAGGGGACTTGGTATGACTTCTGGAATGGTAAGACAGCAGAGGGAAGGAGATATGTGGAGGTGGAGACTCCCCTAGATAGGATCCCAATTCACGTGAGAGCAGGGAGTTTAATACCCATGGGACCTGTGACCCAGTATGCCTCCCCGTTGGAGGACATCGAGCTCAGGATATATCCAGGGGGAGACGGGTATTTCGAGATCTATGAGGACGATGGGGAGACCTATGATTACGAAAGGGGTAACTACGCTCTGATTCCCTTGACTTGGAACGATAAGGCCAGGGAGCTCACCTTAGGTGAGGTAAGGGGGAGTTACAGGCTGGGGACTTTGGAATTCAGGCCAGTATTGGTCTCCGAGGGCAAAGGAGTGGGAGTGGAGGAGAGTAAGCCCGACGCTGTGATCAGGTATGAGGGAAGGGAAGTGAAAGTGAGGCTTTAGCTCTTTCAAGTCCTCCTGGTGGTTAGGCCACAGGTTCCTCTAGCCGCTTAGCTCCTGAAAAGAGACAGATACTTGGAAGCGAAGAGGAGAATAACTCCGAACCCCAGGGACCCTAGACTCCATAGGGCGGAAAGAGGGCTCCCCAATATGGAGAGGTAAATTGCCTGAGACACGTAGGTGGTGGGCTCAAGGAAGGCCAAGTACCTAATGGGTATAGGGAGGAAGGTCAAGGGGAAATAGACTGGGGCGAAGAATGAGAGGAAGAGGGAGAGGATGTTGGAGTATTGGTTGACTGCCTGCTGACTTCTTATCCCTAGGCCCATGAGCATCCCGAGCATGGAGGCAGAGAAGAGGGAGGAGGCAATGGCCAATAGGAGCAAAGGGATGGACTCTATCCTAACCCTCAGGAAGAATTCCCCCAGTAAGAGGATCACCGTTATTGAGGCTAAGCTGGGAACACCGTTGCTTAAGGCAATGGTAATAGCGTAAACCCACCTGGGAATGCCTGAAGCCATCATTAGGGAGAACCTACCCACGTTCCTCTCGTAGGCCAGGGATTGGGCCACCGAGTTAATTATGGAGACAGCCACGTAAAAGGTGACTGTCCCAGAGATCGCGTAGCCCTTGAACGACTGCGCAGCTGTCAACCCGAAAACCAGGAGTAGTCCGAGGGGCATGAAAACCGTGAAGAATATTATAGCGGGAATGTAGTTCTTGGTCGTCTTGAACTGCATCTTCAGGAGGTTGAGGAACTCACTCAGCACTCCTTATCATCTCCAAGTATATGTCCTCCAGGCTTGGGAGCCTCACTTCAAACTTACCCTTCATCTCCTGGATCACCCTCTTGACCTCCTCTCCCCTCACTTTCCTCACCTCGCCTGTAGTGTAGTCGATCACCTCATACCACTCAGAGAACCTCTCCTTTATTTCCGACGTCGTGCCTGATGCTATTATCTTCCTGTTTATGAAGTATATCCTGTCTGAGAGTCTCTCAGCCTCGTCCAGGTAATGGGTGGTCAGTAACATGCTCCTCCCTGCCTTTCTCAGTCCCTGTAACATCTCCCAAACCTCCCTTCTGGAGGAGGGATCGAGACCGGTGGTAGGCTCGTCCAGTATGATGAGTTCTGGATCGTTGATCACGGCCATGGCTATGAGCAATTTCCTCTTCATCCCCCCAGAGAGGTCTCCAGCCATCTTGTTCTTGGACTCGCTCAACCCTAACTTGGCTAGTAGCTCCTCAGCCCTGGAATTGGACTCCTCTTTGCTCACCCCCTTTATCCTACCCATGTAGTAGACGTTGTCCCAAACTGAAAGGTCATCGTAAGGTCTGCACTCCTGGGGGATCACACCCATTCTCCGCTTCACCTTAGCGTTGGTGGGAGGTTGACCCAGGACTCTCACTTCCCCCTTATTAGGGGTTATTTCACCGTAGATCTGCTTCACGAGTGTGGTCTTACCCGCACCGTTAGGGCCCAGCAGCGAGACGATCTCTCCCCTCCTGACCTCAAGGTTTATGTCCTGGTTCGCTATGAGGTGTCCGTACCACTTCCACACGCCCCTGGCCTCTATCACAGCTTCCATTGAGATTAATATGCGATCGAGGTAATAAGAGCTCGCGAGATCATGCGATTTAAGGGAAACCTAAGACTTCTCGAGGGAATAGTAAGGGCACCATGGGGAAAGTTTAAGAAGTGGAGTGAGGGGAGTCCTCCTATTGCCACCTGCATTGCGTATTTATATCGCCCCCTGGTTCCTCGGTATTAAGCTTAAATATTACACGCCGTAAGCCCAATACGCGTGACCAAATAATGATCTTTCCAGATCTCCCCGAGGAGGAGGGTGAAGAGCCCAGCATTTTACTCTCCACGTGTGGGGAGCTGAAGAAGGGGGTAAAAGGATAAGATGTCGACCTATGGAACGCCAGCTCAGAGAGTAAGAGAGGAGCATGTAATAGAACTCAGGACTGACCTCACAAGGGAACTGAGAGTGGGAGAGGAGGTAGTTAGGGTTAGCGGAAGGAGGGTGGAGGTCCTAAGGCAAGGGAGAGTGGAAACCAGGGTGGAGGGAGTTAAGTCAGCGAGGGTCGAGAGTGGATTGGGAATAGGTAAGCTAGTAGTAGTCGACGGAGAAGGCAGGGAAGTGGAGGTCGCTTACTTCACCAAGAGAAGGGAGCAGGCTTTCAAGAAGCTGGCCGAGGCTATAACCAAGGGAATAGGGGAAGTGAACTTCGACGAGGAAAGAGAGGTTAAGGGGGGAGTAGGTACGCTGAAGTGGTTGTGGCACATAGCCTCACCCTATAAGAGGACCATGATTGCTGGAGTGGCGCTCTCCTTGGTTGCCACTGCCCTGAATCTAGTTCCCCCTTACCTGCTCAAGGTGCTAATAGATAACGTCCTCCTCGCCCCCACACACCCTAAATCCCTCTTTGAGAGGATTATAGCCATGCTCATAGGTTCCTACCTCGCCTTGGCGGGGGTCTCAGCGATCCAGAGTTACACGCTGAACAGCCTGGGCTCCAGGATCGTGAACGACCTAAGGGAGAAGCTCTACAATCACGTCATGAACCTGGACTACTCCTACGTGGAGAAGATCTCAGCGAGCAGGATCCTGTCCAGGTTGACTACTGACGCCGGGAATACTAACTGGCTGATGGTCTGGGGACTCCCCACGGTGGTGACCAACTTCTTCACGCTGGTGGGTATAGGCGTGATCCTATTCACCATGGACGCCCCCCTGGCTCTATACATACTGATCCCTGTGCCAGTGATCGTAACCTTAGTGGTTTCCTACAGGAGGAAGTCCCACAGGAGGTATCACAAAAACTGGAGGAGAAGTGCCGACATAACCTCTAAGATCTCAGACACTGTGCCCAACCACATGGTCATAAGGTCTTTCTCCAGGGAAGGATTCGAGGGCAAGAGACTTGGGGATATGCTCAACAAGCTCTACGAGTCCAGCGTCTCCGTTAACAAGATGAACGCCACCTACTGGCCTTCCATGGGCTTGGCTTTGACTTTAGCTACCGTAATGATATGGTGGGTTGGGGGCAACGAAGTGATAGTGGGGACAATTCAGCTCGGCGTTATCACGGCCTTTCTCTCGTATGTGGGCCAGTTCTACGGTCCTATCAATAACCTGAGTAACGTGCTCCCCTTCGTTCAGCAGTCCATAACTTCCGCAGAGAGGATAAGGGAGGTAATGGAGACCAAGCCCAGGATAGTCTCCCCGCCTGACCCCAAGAGGCCCAACTTAAGGGATGAGATAAGGTATGAAGGGGTTTACTTTGGATACGATCCGTTCATCCCCGTGGTCCTGGACTTCAACTTGAAGATCCGCCCAGGGGAGAAGGTGGCCATAGTGGGGAGGAGCGGTTCAGGGAAGAGCACTATAGCCAAACTCCTCCTCCGCTTCTACGACGTGGACAGGGGAGCGATTTACGTGGGTAGAACCAACCTGAAGGAGATAGACCTGAGTTACCTCAGGTCCAGGGTAGCCTACGTTCCTCAGGACGTGGTGCTCTTCGATGATACTGTAGCATACAATGTCAGCTATGGCTCTGTTGAACCCGTGACCGTGGCGGATGTAATAAGGGCTTGTAAAATAGCCATGATCCATGACGACGTAGTGAAGCTTCCAGTGGCTTACGACACAGTGCTCGGGGAGAGGGGGACAACACTCTCGGGGGGACAGAGGCAGAGGCTCTCAATAGCTAGGGCAGTCATAAAGGACCCTGACATGATAATATTCGATGAGGCCACCTCTAACTTAGACGTGAGCAGTGAAAGGGAGGTATATAGGGCCATAGTGAGCGTCACAAGAGGAAAGACGGTTCTCTTCATAACCCACAACGTCCACGAAGTCATGGCGTCGGACAGGGTGGTAGTAATGAGGGATGGGAGAATAGTGGAGGAAGGTCATCCACACGAACTCATAACGAAGAAAGGAGGAGAGTTCTACAATACGTTCAAGGATCAGATAAACGAGGAGAACGTGAGGTCTAGACAGGAAGTGGAGCAAGGGCTCTCGAACTGGGACCCTAAGGATATCTTCGCCGATCCCTCTGAAGTGACGATCTCCCCTGGAGACAGGAGGAGCAAGGTCCACGTAGAGTATAAGGGTAAGTTCTATGAGAACTTAATACCCAGGCTCCTGTTCCCCATAAGTAAGCCGGAAGTGGTTGGCCTATACGACGATCAGGGGAAGGAGATCCTGATCCTACTGGACTACAATGGGCTAGACCAGAGATCGAGATCAACACTGGTTGAGGCAGTGAAGCTGAACAACATGGTGGTTCAAGCGAAGAAGATAAGGGAAATAGCCATAAAGGGGGATCAATTAGAGTGGGACCTGATAACGGAGAGAGGAGAGGAGAGGGTGATCACCATCGGTAGGAGGAACGTGATGGTGATGGAGTCTAAGGTAGTGCTGGTGGACAAGTACGACAACGTCTATGAAATAAACCTTCAGGAGTTGGACAAGAAGAGCAGGAAGATATTGGACGAAACCCTCTGATCCCCCAAACAATTGCCAGACCTTCAGGACTCCCTAGGCCACCAAAATTGGACCCCAACCTTTCTTGTCCTTTCTGTAAATCACGTTGTTAAGGACGGTAAGGTTAGGGGTAGGCAGAGGTACTTGTGTGGGAGTTGTAATAGGCACTTCTTCC
>Ga0080006_1137243_pt1 | contig 26178 bp, 19 predicted proteins | sample RS3BMetagenome_FD_69209 | JGI IMG/M metagenome (GOLD analysis project Ga0080006, IMG submission 69209) | Ferric oxide microbial mat and aquatic microbial communities from Rainbow Spring, Yellowstone National Park, USA - RS3B (SPADES... ...
GCCCAGACCCATCGCCATCGGTACCATGCCGATGATCATCGCCAGCGCCGTCATGCACACCGGCCGAAACCGCGTCGCTCCAGCCTCCACCGCGGACCGGATCGCATCGCCGGTCTCCGCCAGCCGCTCCTTCGCAAACGACACCACCAGAATACTGTTCGCCGTCGCCACGCCCATGCACATGATCGCGCCCATCAGCGCCGGCACACTCAGCGTCGTCCCCGTCGTAAACAGGAACAGCACAATCCCCGCCAGCGCCGCCGGCAGCGCCGTGATGATGATGAACGGATCCAGCCACGACTGGAAGTTCACCACCACCAGCAGGTACACCAGCACAATCGCAAATCCCAGCCCCGCAATCAGCCCGAAGTACGAGCTGTTCATCGTCTCGATCTGCCCTCGGATACGCACGAAGCTCCCGCGCGGCAGCGACTTCTCATTCTCCGCAACGATCCGGTTGATCTGCCGGCTCACCGTACCCAGGTCCGTTCCCTGCACCGAGCCGTAGATATCCAGCACCCGCCGGATGTTGTAGTGGTTGATCACCTGCATCTCCGTGCTCCGCGAGATGCCAGCCACATCCGCCAGAATCTCCGGCTGCTTGGCTGACGGCGACGACAGCGGCACATTCTGCAGATCGCCCAGCGATTGAATATCGTACTGCGGCGCCTCCGCTACGATCGGGTAGTTCACGCCGTTCTTATAATTCAGAAAGAACATCGGCGAGAGCTGCGAACTCCCGCTCAGCAGATTCTGCAGGCTGCTTCCCACATCGCGCAGCGAGTAGCCGCCCTGCGATGCCTTCGTCCGGTCCACGTCCACCGTCAGCACCGGATAGTCGTCCGGCTGCTGAATATGCAGGTCCACCAGCCCCGGCACATGCCGCATCTCCTCCAGTACCTTGTCCGCGACCTTGCGGTTGCCATTGATATCCGCGCCCTCGAACTGAACATCGATCGGCGCCGGCAGACCGAAGTTCAAAATCTGCGTCACAATATCCGACGGCAGAAAATAGAACGTCACCCCCGGAAAATCGCGCGGCAGGTTCTTTCGCAGCTCCGCTACATAATCCGCCGTCGGACGATGTTTCCGCTGCAGCGACACCAGGATGTCCGCGTCCCCCGGCCCGATAATGCCCGAGGTCGAATGCTGCAGATTCAACGGGCTGTATGGCAACCCGATGTTATCCAGGATGTTGTCCATCTCGCCCGGCGGAACCACCTTGCGAATATTCTGCTCCACCAGGTCGCACAGCTTCGCCGTCTCTTCAATCCGTGTCCCGCTCTTCGCCCGAACATGCAGAATGAACGAGCCCGTATCGCTGCTCGGAAAAAAGTTCCGCCCCAGAAACGGCGCCAGCAGAAACGTACTCACGCACGCCAACAGAAACACCGGCACAAAGACCGTCCGCACCGACACCAGGTGCTCCAGCAGATTCGCGTAGGAACTCCGCACCCGTTCGAAGATGCTCTCGAACTTCCGCTGAAAGATCACAAACGGATTCCGCGATCGCGCCTGAGCTTCATGCTCATGCGGCCGCAGCAGATACATCGCCAGCGTCGGCACCAGCGTTCGCGACAGCAGATACGACGCCAGCATCGCAAACACCACCGCCTCCGCCAGCGGCACAAACAGATATCGCGACACACCCGACAAAAAGAACATCGGCAGAAACACAATGCAGATGCACAGCGTCGACACCAGCGCCGGCACCGCGATCTGCTGCGCGCCGTCCAGAATCGCCTGCCGCAGCTCCTTGCCCATCTCCAGATTGCGATTCACATTCTCGATCTCGACCGTCGCATCGTCCACCAGGATGCCCACCGCCAGCGCCAGTCCGCCCAGCGTCATGATGTTGATCGTCTGCCCGATCAGTCCCAGCACGATCACCGACGTCAGAATCGACAGCGGGATCGAAATCGCAATGATGATCGTGCTCCGCCAGCTCCCCAGAAACAGCAGGATCATCAGCCCCGTCAGCACCGCCGCGATCACCGCCTCCCGCACCACCCCCGTAATCGACGCCCGCACAAAGATCGACTGGTCGCCGATCGGCGTAATCTTCAACTCCGGCGGCAGCGTCTGCATGATCCGCGGCAGCAACCCCCGAATCCCGCTCACCACGCTCAGCGTCGAGGCGTTTCCCGACTTCAGCACCGTAATCAGCACCCCGCGATGCCCGTTCTGCCGCACCACGTTCGTCTGCGGAATGCTCCCGTCGCTCACATTCGCCACATCGTGCATGTACACCGTCGTGCCGTTCACCTGCCGCAACGGCAGATCGCTGATCCCCTGCAGCGTCAGCGGCGACGAGTTGATGTGAATGTCGTACTCGTCCTGCCCGATCTTCGCCGTGCCTCCCGGCAGCACCACATTCTGCGAAGCCATCGCGTTCAGCACATCGTTCGGCGAAAGCCCATTCGCCTGCAGCAGCTTCGGATCGAGATTCAGCATGATCGAGCGTTGCTTGCCGCCATACACATTCGGCACCACCGCCCCCGGCACCGTGATCAGCTGCGTCCGCACAAAGTTCAGCCCGAAGTCGTTCAGCTGCTGCTCCGACAGCCCCCGTCCCGAGAGCCCAAGTTGAATAATCGGCACCGACGACGCGCTGAAGTCGACAATCTCCGGCGGCAGAATCCCCGGCGGCAGATTCTTCAGCACAAACTGCGACACCGATGTCACCTGCGCATTCGCCGTATCCAGGCTCGCCCCCGGCTGCAGGTAAACCTTCACCACCACAATGCCCGAGATCGTCGTCGACTCGATATGCTGGATGTTGTCCACCAGCGTCGTCAGCGTCTTCTCGAACGGCGTCGTCAGCCGCCCCTCCAGCTCCTCCGGATTCAGCCCCGTATACTGCCACGCCATCGAGATCACTGGAATATCAATGTTTGGAAAGATATCCGTAGGTGTATCCAGGATCACCACCGGCGCGCCGATCAAAATCAGAATCGCCAGCACGATGAACGTGTACGGACGGCTCAGCGCTATTTTGACGATCCACATACCGTAGAACCTCTTCTGCCCGGGGGGTACTCTTTATATAGAGTAAGACATGCAGCAAACGATCCGCATCTGCCAGCGATTTCGCGATACCACTCCCATGCACTTCAAGTAAAACTACCGCTACTCGAATCAAGAGAGTTCAAGCGAAGCTCCAAAGCCCTGAGCTCCGTCCGAGAAGAGTTGGCGGCGATTTTTCAGCAGCCTTTAAAGTCCGGGTCTATCTCAACGGCAAGAAAAAGAGCGAAAAAGTAGCTTGCAGGTTGTCCGCAGACGAATAGGCGTAAGTCTCCGCCGACAACCCCAGACCTGCGCGTACTGCGAGCTTCGCCCGATGGGTGCTTCTCGCTCCGCGGTGGTGGATTTGGCGACGCGGATGCGATGGCAAACTTTGTCGAAGCAGGAAGGCCGCCATTGCTGGCGGCCTCTTTTGCTGCTGTAGTTTGTGGCTTTGCTCGAAGCGCGTCTGCTGCATGCGATGCTTCAGTCGCCGGAGACGGTTTCTTCTACTGGTTCGTGAGCGGCCAGCGGTGCTGCTGGCCTGATCTCGCCCAGGGAGATGAAGCCTGCGGGGGCGTCGGGCTCCTGAAGGACTTCCTTGCGGTAGAGCTTGGCCATGCGGGCGTTTTCGGCATCCTGCTTGATCTTTGCGTCGCGCGCGCGGATCTTTTCTTCGCGGGAGTTCTTCGCGATACCGGACTTGTCGAAGGTGTCGTTGGCGGCCGCGTTGACGTGGGCTTCGTTGAGGACGAGGTCGTAGCTGGCCTCGGCTTCGAGACCGACCTTCTTGCCGCCGGCGAAGATCTCGTGACGGCCATGCTCCTCGTACCACTTGGTGAGGGTGGAGGTCATGTGCATCTTCTCGATGATGTTGCGCCAGCCGACGCCCGTGTTGTAGGCGCAGAAGCTGATCTCACCTTCCTGTGTGGCGTAGGGGATGATGCACTGCTCGGTCCGGCGGAAGTCGTAGTTGAAGAGATCCTGGAACCACATGCCGGCGATGAAGAGGAAGTTCCAGCGATCGCCACGGCGCATCTTGATGTCTTCCATGGTGCGGTCCGCGGTAACCTTGCCGTAGTTCTTGCCGGTGGCGCCGAAGCTCTTGTCGAACTTCTGCAGAAGGTCCTTGATCTTGAAGTGAGTGGGCGCCTTGCTGGGATCGTAGTTGCGCAGCAGGGCGAGGGTGACGCCCAGGATCGAAAGCCACTTGCCGCGGGCGGCGTCGTTGATGCGGGCGACATCCTTAGCGAGACGGTCTGCATTAAGAAACGCGGTGACGGGAACGGCTTCCTTGGTCTCCTTATCGATCATCAGCGCCATGCCGATGCCGCAGTTGGGATGGCAGCCGCAGGAGAGCTGGCCCCAGTCGCGATCCGGTCCGTGAACGAGATCGGCCCAGTCGGCGAAGGTGGACATGAAGGAGATGGGGAACCAGTCGCGGGTCGGCTCGCCAAGGCCGGTCTGGTTCTTGACGTCGTGGGCCATGTGCGAGAGGGTGTAGCGCTGAGCCTTGCGGCGCTCGTCGGAGATGTCTTCGTCGCGGCCGGTAAAGCTGACGGGCTGGAACGAGAGAAAGTTGATCTTCTTCGGGTTGTCGAGCGCGAACTTGATGATGTTGCCCACCTGCTCGTTGTTGATGCCATTGATGATCGTCGTCACGGGAACGATATCGACGCCGGCCTCGTGCAGGTTATGGATGGCCTGGAGCTTCACATCAAACGCGTTGCCGACCTTGCGGTGCGAGTTGGCTGCGTTTCCGATGCCGTCGAACTGGAGATAGGCGTAGCGGAGACCGGCTTCAGCGGCAGCCTTGGCGAACTCCTTCGACTTGGCGAACTCGATGCCGTTGGTCGCGGCCTGAACGCTGGTGTAGCCAACCTTGCGGGCGTAGGAGACGGCGTCAAGGAAGTACGGGCTGAGGGTGGGCTCGCCGCCGGAGAACTGGACCGACATCTGACGCTTCGGCTTGATCGTGACCGCGTTGTCGAGCATGGTCTTGATCTCGTCCCAGGTGAGTTCGTGGACGAAACCGACCTGATTGGCGTCCATGAAGCAGGGATCGCACATCATGTTGCAGCGGTTGGTGAGGTCGATCGTGAGGACTGAGCCTCGGCCGTGCGTCACAGTGGACGTCCCGTGGTTGTGCAGCTTCTCGTCGTTGTGGGCGCGGATGTCGCGGCCGGGGAAGACCTCTTCGAGGTGCTTGAAGAAGGCGGTGTCAATGGACATCAGGTCTTCGAAGTGGCCATGGATCGGGCAGTCCTTGACCATCAGGATCTCGCCGTTACGCTCGATGATCTGCGCCTTGATCTCGCCGACCTTCTCGTTGAGAAGAATCTCGTGAGGGAGCTTGCCGTCGACGATCTGCTGGCGGATCTCGGGGATGCACTTGGGACAGAGCGAGTCGGTGGTGCGGGGCCAGCCGAGAGGCGGCTTCTCTTTCTGGTAGCTCTTGAGCAGGGGCTTGTCGCTCCACCGTGGGGTGAAGCTGGCGTTGGGGCTGAATGCGTTCAGCTTGCTGAAGACTGCCCAACCTGCTCTGGCTCCGTAGGTGAGAGCTTTCTCTGCTAATTTGGCCTTTGCCATATTCGATGGTCTCCTGAGTGAGGGGTGTCGCCCTCTAGTTTGCGTGCGCGCGTCGTACTGTAGTCACGGTAATCGGATGCTGCACCGAAGGGAAAGTATGCATCTTGATTCGAGCTATCCGCAGTCTTTCTATGAAGATGCGACGGGGATACACACACCTTTCCCAGCTACAACAGTACGCATTCGCGAAGGTGGATTGAAGTATGAATCAGCGAACGGCGATGGCGCGCATTGAATGGGGAAATGCGAGGGTGAATGGCGACGCATTTTGCTGCCCGTAAAAAAGACGGTCGTCATTCTCCACCCCCATGAACAAGCAGGCTCGTCGCAATCCCGCTTCGCCGATGCCCACATTTCAAAATCGAGATATGGGCTACCCAAAACTTGGCACTATTGAGATTCTGTGTCAGCGGGTGGCTTTTGCGATTGCTGTGCGCAGGGCGGTGTGGCCGCCGGTCTGGAGACGACCGTGGCCGCTGGCGAAGCGTTCAACCGGATACTCGAGAAGCTTTCTGGCGCTGGCGAGGGCTGTGGCTTTGTTCCAGGTGGCGACGTTCGGCAGCGGGAAGTACCAGGGTGCGAAGCCGCTGACGGCCAGGATGCGAACGCAAACCAGGGCGTCTCCGGCAAAGAGGGTGCCGTCGCGCTCGTCGAGGAAGGATAAGTGGCCGGGAATGTGGCCCGGCGTGTCGATGCAGCGCAGCGAGCCGTAGAGCTCACCGGGAGCGATGATGTGGTTGGGGCGGCTGTCGATGCCGGGCAGGCCGCCTTTGATCTTGTCCGCGGGTTCGCCGGGTGCGAGGGCGAGAAGGGGCGGCTTTTGAAGCAGGGGGAGGCTGCGGGCGCTGGCAGCAAGTTGCAGCGAGGGCAGCTTGCGGGCGAGTTCGTCCACTGACCCGACGTGATCGACGTGGGCATGGGTGAGCAGTATCCGCCGGATGGGCGCGCCGCCGGCGCTGGCGGCGGCGAGGATGTCATCGCCCGAGCCGGAGAGGCCGGTGTCGATGAGGGTGAAGCCGTCGTCTTCGCGGACCAGATAGCAGTTGACGAGACCGAAACGGGTGAGCTGTATGGCGTTGGCGGTGATGGGGGTCGACTTCATGGCGATTGGATGCCTGCGACGCCGGTGCGAGCAGCCTTTCCCACACGTCTTACTGCAGGCCAACGCCGCTGGTGCTGCCGGAGATGTTGTTCAGCAGCGTCTGGACGAAGATGATGCGCACGTGGATGCGTTTCGCAACGTCGGGAAGAAACTCGTTGATGAGATTGTTGACGGGGTCAGTGGCGAGCCCGGTGGCAATGCGGGCGACGGTGGCTTCGCCGTTAGGGTGGATGCCGGGAACGTAGAGGTTGGCGAGTTCGGCGGTGACCGCATAGGTGGAGAAGGTGGCGTAGTTAGGCATAGGCTCGCCGTCGTCGTTGCGCGAGATGGCGGTGCGGGAGATGCAGTAAAGGAAGCGACGAACGAATCGTTCCTCAGGCCGGCGGAAGTAGCGGGGGTCCTGGTGAATGAGGGCGGGGACGGCGAAGACGCCAAAGAACTGGCCGGTAGCGTCCTGGAGCAGGCTGATGGCGGCGATGGAGCCGAAGGCCTCGAACCCAGGGCCGTAGGCCGTGTGGGAGTCGCTGGCGATGGTGATGCCGGAGATGCCCACAATGGTAGCGAAGTTGGCCGGATCGGTGGAGTTATGGAGAGCCAGATAGCCCTTCTGCTGCCAGGAGAGCGGGGTGACCACCTCGGTATCCAGAAAACGCTGATAGGGAACGATGAGTTCGGCGCAGGGATTCTTGACCGGCTTGGTGAGGTTGGGTTCAATGTGGATGACCTTCATCGCACCGATGACGCTGCAAGGATGCGGACCCTGGCCGGAGGCTCTGAAGGCTGCTTCGGCGACGGCGACAGCGCTGGCCTGCGGAGCGCCGCCCGAATTGGATTCATCGGCCGGAAGCGGCGCGTCAGGAAGAGCGGAGGAGGAGAGATCGGGCGAGTCTGTTGGCGAAAGCGAGCTTGCCGCAGTGAGCGCATCCTGCGTCTTCTGGTGGATTGCATCTCTTGTCTGGGCGCGGAGCATCGTCGCACCTGGCAGACAAGCCAGGGCTAGCAGACGGCAGAGTCGGCGGACCCGTTTTGCGGTGTTGCTCTCCACGGTATGCCTTCGACGTTACTCGAGTCTCTGGAGGTGAGCAATGTCGAGGCCGTCGTCGATGAACTCGGTGACGAGATATCCGACGGCGGCGCCTTCGAGGGCAGTACCGAAGGTCTTTCCAGTCTCGGAGAAGCCGTGGTTGTGCGGGGGATAGTAGGCGTTGGTGAGCACGGCTCCGGCGAGGTGTCCGCTGAGCAGGGTGAAGTTGATGCGGGCGTTACCATCGACGTTTCGTGTGACCAGGACGCGGGTAACGGCGTAGGCGGCGCGATGGATAAAGCCATAGTTTCTGCCCAGCTTGAAGTAGCGGGGGTCCTGGTGAAAGACGCGAGCCATCACGGCGTTGCCGATGATGTTCTGGCTGGTGTTGCGGATGGCGGCTGCACCGAGCCGCTCGCCGAATGCTCCGCTATCGACGCCGTGGTTGGGGCTGCCGTTGACCAGTTGCGTGTAGCCGGCCGAGGCGAGCCAGCCGAAGGCGGAGAAGAGGGTAAAGGACTGGCTGAGACCGAGGACAGAGGTCTGGCGGCCGGTGAGTCTTTGGGGCTTTTGACCGGGCTGGATCGTCATATCGCTCAAGGTGGCAATGCGATGATGATGGATCGTGGGCGGTATGGTGGGATCGCCGAAGCCGCCGGCGGCTGCGTCTCCGCTGGCTGAGCTGGCTGCATCGCTGCCGGCCGCGCTGCTGGAGACGTCCGGAGCGACGGAATCGAGCGTGGCATACGACGGCGGCTCTGAGCCCACGTTCGAGGAAAAGCCAGGAGCGTCGGGCAGGCTAAGCGAAGCGCTAGACGAAGCGACAGGCTCACCCCGACTCTGCCCCGCCGCGAGAGGTCCGCTCCCTGCGAGGACTGCGAACAAAAGAAGAGAGATCCCGGTCCTGCCGGCTCCTGGGACGTTCGGCAGCTTCCTTGCGGGAGGGGAGCATGGTGAGATGGTCAATAGAAATCCCTTGAGGCTGGCTGTGAGGCTTACGGAGCGGATTGCTCCCCACGTTGCAGCGGAGGGCAGGAGGCGGAGAAGATCACCCTCCGAAGGAAGGCGCATTTTGTTATATATACGGACGCCTTTGGCGGAACGCAAGTTGCACCGGGAGAGCTATGCCCAGGCTACCGTCTATGGTTACCAGGCGGGAACATGGCGGCAATCGGCTGCGATGTGCGTTGACCCCTGGTTTTGTGCGTCATCTAATCGTAGGGGCGAGGTGCGGGTATGTCGACGGAGCAGCCGAAGAGGCCATGGGAGAAGCAAATACGGGATGCCGCGGAGCACCTCGAAGGGGATCTGAAGAAGGTCGTGACGTACATCAACGACGAGGTGGTTCCGGATGTACGGCGCAACAGTTCGGAGGCGCTGCGAGCCGCGTCAGCGGAGCTGCATAAACTGGCGCAGCGGCTGGATGATCACGCGCGCAGGCGGTCCGCGCCTCCACCTCCTCCTCCGCCGCCGGGCACGACGTGACGAACAAGCGGTTCGCTGCGGCGGTAGTGCTGTCAACGTGCGCGTTGACGGTGGCCGGCTGCCATCGCAAGACGACCCGCGCCTATCGACCACCGCCTCCGCCGGCGTCGAGCCACGCGGCAAGCCATGCTCCAATGCGAGCCGGCCGGCCGGAAGCTGCAACCCCGCCGCAGACAGCTCCCGCGCCGTCGCCGGAAGCTCTGGGCAAGCCCATCTCCAGCGAGATCGGGCTGGCAAGCTGGTATGGGCCGCCGTATGCCGGACGCAAGGGCGCCGATGGCAAGGTGTACAACGAGAATGCAATGACCGCGGCGCATCTGACGCTGCCGCTGGGTTCGATTGTGCGCGTGACAAATCTGACGAACAATGAGTCGGTGGTGGTGAAGATCACCGATCGCGGGCCGTTTGTGCGCGGCAGAATCATCGATCTGTCGCTTGCCGCGGCGAAGGCGACGGGAGTGTATCGCGCCGGTGTGGCGAAGGTGCGGGTGGACGCATTTGCCCCGCCAGCACGGGCGAGTGCAGGCCGGGCCAATGTAGATCCGGGTGGAAGATGGTGTGTCCAGGTGGGGGCGTTCGCGCATGAGTCAGACGCAGTGAAGCTGAAGCAGGAGTTGATTCGCCGATACGCAACGGCGAAGGTGATCGAGTTTCCCGGGCCAACGGGGCACTGGGTGCGGATCAATCCGAGACTGCCGGACCGCAAGGATGCCAGCCAGATCGCCGACGGGATTCATCCCAAAGACCCCGGCGCGAAGCCTTACCTGACGCGGCTGGATTAGAGTGGTTATGCTCTATAAACATAAACGCGGATCGTCTCCCGGCTGGCATCTCGCACCGGTCCGGAGTTGAATCGCATCTGCTTGCACGTCAACTCCTTGAGGTACGCATGCCCATTGAACGCCGCCAGTTATTGAAGTCCATCGCCGGAGCCGGAGCGCTGAGTCTGGCTCAGCCTCTGCTTCGCGCCCAGCCATCCCAGACCGAGACCCGGAACCAGGTCGCACGCGCTACCCGCGGTATGCCCGCGCCACGCATCAAGGACATCACCGTCATCGAGACCGAGCCTGCTGGAACGCGGCTCACCGTCGTCAAGATCACGACCGACCAGGACGGCCTCTACGGCTATGGCTGCGCGACCTTCACCCAGCGCGCGGATCTGGTCAAACCAGCCGTCGAGCTCTACCTCAAGCCCTTCCTGCTCGGCAAAACGACTGACCGCATCGAAGACATCTGGCAGTCCTGCTACGACAGCTCCTACTGGAAAAACGGTCCGGTGCTCAATAACGCGCTCAGCGGCATCGACCAGGCCCTCTGGGACATCAAGGGCCGCCAGGCCGGGATGCCCGTCTATCAACTGGCGGGAGGCAAGTGCCGCGAGGCAGTTGACGCCTATGGCCACGCCGACGGCCCCGAGTTCCAGGACGTTGTCGCCAGCGCCAAGCAGTATCTCGCTCAGGGCTTCCGCAACGTGCGCGTCCAGGTCGGCCTTCCCGGGATGGCCGGCTACGGCTCCGCCCACAGCGGTTCGACGGCAGTCAAAGCACTCCACGACAAACCGCTGTTCGAGCCGGCATACGATATGCGCCGCTCACTCAAGCTCCTCGAAGTCTGCCGCCAGGAGCTCGGCGAGGAGGTCGGTCTGCTCCACGATATGCATGAGCGCCTCACCCCGAATCAGGCCGTCCAGTTCTGCAAGGAGGCAGAGCAGTACCGCATGTTCTTCCTCGAAGATCCGCTGTCGCCTGAAGACATCGGATACTTCAAGCAGATTCGACAGAACTGCGCCACCCCGATCGCGATGGGCGAACTATTCAACAATCCGCACGAGTGGCAGACGGTCATCGAAGGCCAGCTGATCGACTACATCCGCGTCCACGTCTCACAGGCAGGAGGCTTCAGCCCCGCCCGCAAGATCGCCATCCTCGCCGAGCAGTACGGCATCAAGACCGCATGGCACGGCCCCGGGGACGTCTCGCCCGTCGGCCACATGGCCAACATCACCCTCGATCTCGTCAGCTACAACTTCGGCATCCAGGAGTACACCCCCTTCAACGCGCGAACTCAGGAGATCTTCCGCGGCTGCCCGGTCATGAAAGACGGCTATCTATGGGTCAACGAAAATCCCGGATGGGGAATCGAGATCGACGAGAAGGAAGCTGCGAAGTCGCCCTACACGCCGGGCCGCAATCATCTCAACGGCGGCTGGGGAGAAGTTCGGCTGCGCGACGGCACCGTCATTAAGCAGTAGCGGCCGCGTGGAACCTCACGCAGCTATACAACTTTTGTACTGTTGGACACCCCGCCGCTGTAAGCTACCCTGAACCTCTTAGAGAGCTTCTGGTACCGAGCGAAAGGGCGCTCCGCTGAGCAATGAACCAGATCATCGACTTCCTGATTGTTGGATTTGTCTGCCTCCTGTTTGCATCCATCTACCGAAAGCGGCGAACCGAGCGCATCCTGTTCTGGCTTACGGGGTGGTGCTTCGTGCTGCTGCACTTCCTTGCTCTGCTCTTCCATCCGCAGACCGACACTGGCCAGGGGACGCAATGCGTCGCCGCTCTCTCCGCACTGATCGGCTGCGGGCTGTGCTTCGTGCTTTCGCTCGAGGCATTTCGCGGAAAACCCGCACGCTGGGGCACAGTCCTGTGCCTGATCGGAATTCCCTGGTCGATCGCCATCGCGCTGGCCATCGCTCCCACCACCCCTATGGGCGCGCTGAGGGTCTTCGCCTGCGCCGGGCAGATCGGAGTCTTCACCCTTGCGTTTACCTTCTACCGCAAAAACTGGAAGCTCCTGCCTGCCCTGCTGCTGCTGAGTGCCGCCTGCAGCGCCTGGCTTGCAGTCGCGCTGCTTCACGGCGATATCAATACCGTCGTCGAGGTGATCCTCACCCAGTGCTTCAGCCTCAACGCGCTGCTCTTCAGCTTCGAGCAGCGCAGGCTCTCCGCCGGAACCGTTACCGTCAGCCTCGGGCTCTACGCCTGGGGAGCGGTCTGGGTGACAGGCGCGCTGCTGGCCAGGATGGCGCCCACCCTCACCGTCACCGCCGAAATCTGGAATCTGCCTAAGTATTTCGTCGCAGCAGGCATGATCCTCGTGCTGCTCGAAGAAGAGATACGTTCCGCCACGATCGCAAGTGAACAGTACCGTCTGCTCTTCGCGGCAAACCCCCACCCCATGTGGATGTACGACCGCGACACACTCGCCTTTCTACAGGTCAACGAAGCTGCGATCGCCCACTACGGCTACACCCGGCAGGAGTTCCAGAGCATGACGCTGCTCGACGTGCAGCCGGAAGAATACCGGCAAGCGTCTCACGAGCTTCGGACCGCTGAGCCCAAACAGCTCTCCGGGCCCTGGGAACATCTACGCAAGGACGGCTCGATCGTGCAGGCCGACATCGCCAGTCATCCTCTTATCCACCAGGGCCGCGAGGTCACCTTCGCCCTGATGCAGGATGTCACCGCGCGCCAGCAGATGCATCGGCAACTGGTCCAACAGGCTCACCACGACATCCTGACCGGACTCCCTAACCGTGCACTCTTCGAAGAGAGAACCCGGCAGACGCTGGCTCATGCCAGGCAGCACACGCACAAATTCGCGTTGCTCTGCCTCGATGTCGACCGCTTCAAGCAGATCAACGACACCTACGGCCACGTAGCCGGCGATGTCTGTCTCAAGGAGATCGCGCGCCGGATCGAACCGCTGCTCCGCGAGGCGGACACCCTGGCTCGAACCGGCGGGGAAGAATTCGCCCTGCTGGTGCATCAGATGGACAACGCCGCGGAGGCAGAGCACGCCGCCGAAGAGATCCTCCAGGCGCTCAAGCCCCCGGTCGCTATCGACGGCTTCGAGATCGATCTCGCCGTCAGCATCGGCATCGCCATCTACCCCGAAGATGGAGAGAATGCAGCCGCCTTATGGCGCGACGCCGACACCGCTATGTACCGTGCCAAGCACCGCGGCGGAGCACAATACGTCCGCGTCTCCAAAGCCATCAGCGTCTCGGCCGCCGAGGCCAACGACGTTGAGGTCGCCCTGCGCCGCGCTGTAAAATCCGGTGACTTCGAGATTCACTACCAGCCCCAGATGACCCTGGACGGACTCCTCTACGGTCTCGAAGCCCTCGTGCGATCGAAAGATCCTTTCCTGACGCGGATGTCTCCGGCGCGTTTCATTCCTGTCGCCGAGGAGAGCGGACTGATCGTCCCGCTCGGCAACTGGGTCCTCGAAGAGGTATGCCGCCAGATCCGCGAATGGATAAGCTGCGGCTTGCCTCCAGTCCGCGTCGCCGTCAATCTCTCACCACTCCAATTGACCCGGTTCGACTTCTCCAGAAAGGTGATGGACACCCTCACCCGCTACAAGCTCAGCCCCGAGATTCTCGAGTTCGAGGTCACAGAATCGACCCTGATGCCCGAGACCGGACATGCCTTCGACCAGATAGACTTGCTGGCCCACATGGGCATTCGTTTCTCGGTCGACGACTTTGGCACTGGCTACTCTTCCCTGGGCCGCCTGCACCTGCTGCCCGTTGACGCGCTCAAGATCGACCAGTCCTTCATCGAGCGGATCACTGAGCCCAGAGGAACCTATCCTATCGTCCAGGCCATCATCTCGCTCGCCCACAGTCTCGGCATGAAGGTGATCGCCGAAGGCGTTGAAAACGACGCCCAGATGGCGCAGCTCAGACAGTTGGGTTGCGATCGAATTCAGGGATACCTCTTTCAGCGTCCGCTCCCCGCCACGCAGGCAACCGAGTACCTGCAACGCGCCGTTCGCCTGGCAGCCGCCGTAGCCTGAAGCTGTTTCGCCACCTCCGCCAGCATCCATTCGCTACAATCAGACTCGGGGGCCTATAGCTCAATCGGTTAGAGCAGAGCACTCATAATGCTTTGGTTCCAGGTTCGAGTCCTGGTAGGCCCACCAGACAGATGCTCCAAGCCATATCCCCTCTAAAAGGTAGGCAGGCGGTCCATGGCCGGATCTCCGCTCCAGCGCGGCCCACTCCAGATCCCTCAAATCAGTCCAGATACATGACCCTTAGATGGCCAGATCCCCTCCCTGCATACTCCGTACAAGATTTCTCCGCTGTCTTTGAGACAGCTTCCTAAAGACTCCTTCGGTCATTCGTGCATATTTTCCTGCGCGCGCACGAAGGGGTAGAAGCTGACGTGAACCCAGCCGCGATAGGGAAGGTTGACGTCCGCGATGGCAAGCAGAACCAGCGTGATGAGAAGCGTGAAAGAGAAGACCTGTACGCCGTGAAGCAGAGCGTTAGCTGAGCCAAAGAGGGAGGCGGCAAAGATGGTCAGCAAGCCGCCTGCGAGCAGGACGCACCAGAAGATCGTGGGAAGGTGAAACTTGGCCTGGATGAGCCGGGTGCGGCGGTGCTCGGTGAGGGCGGAGAGTTCGGAGATGGCATGGTCTTCAGCGATGATCTCGGAGGGTGTCGCGGTCTTTACGGACATCAGCGTCCTCCACATCTGCTGGTTCACGATGTGGCTCCGCTCGGGGACGCCGCCGCCCGACATTATGCTCCAGTCATAGGTGATGACGGCATCGGCATAGGCGCGTGCCTCGGCCTCGAGTTGGGCTCGCTGGGCCGGCGGCAGGCCCTCGGCCAGGAGGTAGACGTTGCGGAGGGAGTTGGCTTCGAGCGTGGTGTTGAGATTGGCTTCGCCGAAGGTGGTCCAGACCGTGTAAAGCATGAAGCCGAGAATGACGGCGTAGGTGGTGCCGAGGATGCCAAGCTGCCAGCCGATGAGGTCGTTGTGAACCCGGCGCTTCTCTTTTGGCCAGACGCGATTCAGAATCACGGTGGAGACCGTGAAGCCAGCCATGACGAGAATGAGAATGACGATGTTCTGGGTGCGCGTCAGCATGGGCGGCCTCACTGAATGAGCGTTGAGGCTACAAGGGTACATGGGTTCGGTCGGCCGGACAGATGAAAACTTCGGTGAGCCTGCCCGGTGTCCTGAGGGGAGTTAACGGGCGGCCTGGTTTTGCCGGGAAGTTACCTGGAATGCACCTGAATTGCATGCAGCGCGCGGTGCGCTATGTCGCGGCGGAACTGCATGCCGTCGAAGTGGATCTGGTTGAGGCTGGCGTAGGCTTTGGCGAGGGCGGCGGGCAGGTCCGGGGCGTAGGCGGCGATGGCGAGGACGCGGCCTCCGGCGGTGACCAGCTCTTCATCCCTGAGCGCGGTGCCGCAGTGGAAGATCACTACCTCTTCGTCGGCCAATTCATTGGTTGCCGGCAGGCCGTTGATGGGAAGGCCCGAGGCGTATTTGCCGGGGTAGCCTCCGCTGGCGGCGATGATGCTGACGCCGGCTCCGGGGCGCAGCCTGATGGTGAGTTGGTTGGCGTCGCCGTCGATGGAGGCGTTGAAGAGGTCCAGAATGTCGGTTTCCAACCGGAGCACGATGGCCTCGGTCTCGGGATCGCCGAAGCGGGTGTTGAACTCGAGGACCATTGGCCCGCGCGGGGTCATCATGATGCCGCAGAAGAGAATTCCCTTGAACGGGTCGCCTTCGGACGCCATGCCGTCGACCACCTTCTGCGCCACGTTGCGCAGGAGCCAGTGGCGCATGGCGGGGGTGGCGAGGCCGTCCGTGGAGTAGGCGCCCATGCCGCCGGTATTGGGGCCGGTGTCGCCTTCGCCGATGCGCTTGTGGTCCTGGGCGGAGGCGATCTCGACGGCGTGGGCACCGTCGCAGAGAGCGAAGAAGGAGAGCTCTTCGCCGGTGAGGAACTCTTCAAGGACGACCTCGTGCTCTGGAGTGCCGAGAAGAACGCCGGAGAGCATCTGCGCGGCGGCCTCTTCGGCCTGAAGATGGGTGTCGCAGATGACGACACCTTTGCCTGCGGCCAGGCCGTCCGCTTTGACGACGACGGGAACGGAGAAGCCGCGGAGCGCCTCGCGGACCTCATCCAACGTGTTGCAGACCGCATGCTCGGCGGTGGGGATCTGGTGGCGCTGCATGAAGGCTTTCGCGAAGGCCTTGCTGGTTTCGAGCTGGGCCGCGGCCTGGGTGGGGCCGAAGACGCGGTGGCCGCGCTTGAGGAGCTCGTCGACCAGGCCGAGGGAGAGCGGCAGCTCGGGTCCGACGATGGTGAGGCCGGGCTGCTCGATGGCGACGATATTAATGAGCTGATGGAGATCGCCGGGGTCTACCGGGATGCAACGGGCGAGTTGGGCGATGCCGCCGTTGCCGGGGGCGCAGAGGAGTTCAGTGACGTGTGTGGACTTGCTCAGAGCCCAGACGAGAGCGTGCTCGCGACCGCCGCCTCCGATGACGAGTACCTTCATTGTGGTGACATGCTCCTGCTGTGTGACCGATCTGCCTTCGCTGTTTCGAGGCTAGGCATCGCCGGGAATGAAGTCAAACGCGGGCCTGCTTGCGCGCGACGGTGATGGCTTCGGCGAGAGAGTGGCTGAGGAGAGCGAGTCGGGTCGAGCTTCCGATGCGCACACGATAGGCGCCCTGGAAGGGGAGTTGCTCGCTGAGAGTCAGCTTGACGCCGGGACGGATTCCCTGCTCGGCGAGATAGCGGAGCATGGCAGGATCGTCGTCGGAGACGCTGGTGACGCGGGCGGACTGGCCCGGGCGGAGCTGTGAGAGAGACTGCGGCTCCTGAGCGGCGCGGATCGGAAGAGAGCCGTCGAGACCGGGGATGGCATGGCCGTGGGGATCGAACTCAGGATTGCCGAGCTTGGCGGCGATGCGCTCTTCGAAACGCTCGGAGATGAAGTGCTCGAGGCGTTCGGCCTCCTGGTGCACCTCGTCCCACGGGTAGTCGAGAACCTGGTGGAGGAAGGTCTCGATGAGGCGGTGATGGCGGATGATCTCGAGGGCGCGCTTGCGGCCGGCTCTGGACAGCTTGACGCCGTAGTGTTTCTCGTACGCGACCGGAGAGGGATGCTGGCCGGCGAGCTTCTGCAGCATGTTCGTCACGGAGGCGGCGGTGATGTCGAGATAGCCTGCAATCTCGGTGCTGGAGACCTGACGCTCCAGTCGGCCGCTCAATTGGAAGATGGCCTTGAGATAGTCGTCGACCGCTTCGCTGACGGGGGCGTGCGGTGCTTCTTTAACTTCGCCCGTTCGTTGATCCTTCGCGAGAAGTTTCGGCATGTCGATCAGTTGACTTAGCTTAGCATATACGTAATATTTAGGTATGGCTAATAGTTTGGTTAGCGCCGAGAAGCCAGAGTCGCACGAGGTGCGGTTCAAGCGCAACCAGATGTGGACATACTTCGGGCCTGCGTTCGTGGCGTCGGTGGCGTACATCGATCCGGGCAACTTCGCGACAAACATCCTGGGCGGCAGTATGTACGGGTACCGGCTGCTTTGGGTGCTGTTGTGGTCGAACGCGATGGCGATCCTGATCCAGTACCTTTCGGCGAAGCTGGGGATCGTGACCGGGCTGACGCTGCCGCAGAACTGCCGCGCGCATTTTTCGCGGCGGATGACCCTGTTTCTGTGGGTGGCGGCGGAGGTGGCCGCGATCGCGACCGACCTTGCGGAGTTTCTGGGCGCGGCGCTGGGGCTCTATCTGCTGTTCGGCTCGGTGCTGCTGGAGCGCGGGTTCAGCCGGACGGAGACGCTGTTTGTGGCGGCTCTGGTGTCAGCGGTGCTGGTGTTTGCGATTCTTGCGCTCGATCTTGCCGGATATCAATGGATGGAGCGGGGGATCATGGCGTTTGTCGGGGTGATCGGGATCTGCTATGGGTTCGAGGTTTTCCTGGTGCATCCCGACTGGAAGCTGGCGGCGTTTCATACGCTGATTCCCACGCTCGATCCCAGGGACATGCATGGGAGTCTATATGCGGCGGTGGGGATGCTGGGCGCGACGGTGATGCCGCATGTCGTGTATCTGCACTCCGCGCTGGTGCAGCCTCGACGGCAGGAACTGATCAGGCAGCCGCTGGTGGAGGGGGCATCGCGCCGCAGGAAATATCTGCGGTTCGAGTTGATCGACGTGTTTGTCGCGATGAATGGCGCGTGGCTGATCAACTCGGCGATGATCGTCATGGCGGCGGTGGCGTTCGTCCATGCGCGCCATGCGCCGGATGTGGAGGAGGCGTACCGTACGCTCGGGCCGCTGCTCGGGAGGGTGGCGGCGGTGGTGTTCGCGGTGGCGCTGCTGTGCTCGGGGCTGTCGTCGTCGACGGTTGGGGTAATGGCCGGACAGGTGATCATCGAGGGATTTCTGGATATCAAGTTTCCGATCTTTTTGCGGCGGCTGATTACGATCATTCCGGCGCTGGGGATTATCGCGGTGGGCCTCGACCCATTGAAGATCCTGGTGTTGTCGCAGGTCGTGCTGAGCTTTGCGCTGCCGTTTGCGCTGGTGCCGCTGCTGATTTTGACCAGCAGACAGTCAGTGATGAAGACGTTTGCGAGCGCGCGCCGGACGCGGATAGCGGGGTGGGTGGCGGTCGGAGTCATCTTGACGCTGAACGTGGTGCTGCTGGGGCAGATTGCTCTCGGGTTGTGAGAAAGGTGTCGGGTTCAGTTTATGAACTGAATGCCTGAAACGAATTTGCACGGATGACACGGAGTCAGGAACAGGCAAAGGCAAGCGCAGGGGTGAAATAGCGGGCCCTTGCCCTTCCCTTCGCTCGAGGGTCAGGATGACGCCGAAGAACAAAGACGACCGAAGCTGCCGCAAGGCCGATGTTTCTTGGCAGGCCCTTACAGTGGGTCGCGGGCTGCGGCATACTGTTGTGCGGGGGAGAACGATGATTGCAGATGCGGCGCAGTATCAGGAGCTGGCGAAGTTGTATGGGACCTACGGAGATGAAGAGCTGCTTGTGCTGGCGCGCGGCATGGCCGATCTGACCGAGACGGCGCAGGAGGTGCTGAAGAGTGAGATCGCACGGCGGGGTTTGACGGCGAGCGTGGGGGAGACGGCCAGGCCGGAGGAGCCGAGCCGGCTGAGCGAGGACGAGTTGACGAACCTGCGGGCGTATGCAGCGCTGGCTCCGCCGGAGTGCGTCTTCGAGTTCAAAGAGGAACATGGCGCGTCGGCGGCTTACCGGGCGTTGGAGGAGGAAGGGATCGATTCGGTGCTGCTGGCGGGGGATGGTCCGGGCGAGGGTCAACGCGGGCCGCGTGTAGTGGTCGCTCCCGGGGATGCCCAGCGGGCGGAGGCACTTCTATCGCATCCGCTTGCGGCGCGATTCAGGAGCGAAACGGCGGAGGAGACTCCGGCGGAGTTCGATCTGCCGGTCTGCCCTGCGTGCGGCGGAGGCGAGACTCTGCTGGAGACCGTCGATCCGGTGAACCACTGGAGTTGCGAAGGCTGCGGGCACTCGTGGGTTGAGGATGGCGGTGCCCTGTCCGATTAGAGCGGCTTCCTTGCGGTGTGCACGATTGCCGCACGGCGAAATGCGTTGGTTTCTCCACTCCGCCACGCGATGGAACCGCACGGCTCCGGTCGAAGGGACGATTTCCAGTCCTTATCGGGGCTCCGATCTTGGAGCTGGAGCAGGTCTCGACTGCGGCTGAGGGCGAGACTGCGGCTGAGGGCGAGACTGCGGCCTCGGCTCTGGACGGGGCTGCGGCTGGCTGGGCCGAGGTTGCGCTTGGGCCGGTCTGTATTGCTGCTGTGGGGGCCGAGACTGTGGTTGGACAGGGCGGGTTTGCGGTTGAACCGGCCGCGGTTCGGTGGGACGGTATTGCGGCTGTGCGGGCCGAGGTTGCGGCTGCGGCTGCGGCTGCGGCTGAGAGGGTCTGATTTCCTGAGCGGGGCGGTTGTTGACGTGGCCGGGACGAGGCTGCGGCTGAGTGGGTTGGACCTGCGGCTGGCCGGGACGGGTCTCAGGTTGAGCTGGACGAATCTGCGGGGTGGGGCGGTCCTGCGGCTGAGTGGGACGAACCTGCGGCTCCGTCGGACGGGTGGAAGGGCCGGGTTGGATGGCCGGTCTGGCCGGTTGGATGGCGGGTTGGCCGGGCCGGATTGCGGGTTGGCCCGGGCGGATGGCGGGTTGACCCGGGCGGATGGCGGGTTGGCCCGGGCGGTTGATGGACTCGCCGGGGCGATTCTGGACGCCTGCATTGGGCCGCTGCACCACGCGGTCGGCCAAGACGGGGCGGGTCGCGGCGACGATGGCGGGACGGCCTTTGTTCTGGTTGTAGAACTGAGCGCGATTCTGGGCGGCTTGCTGGCGAACCTGCACCTGGGTTGCCATGGGCGGAACGCGTGGCGCCCGCATGGCTGCCAGCTCAGCGGGCTGAGGCCGATACCGGATTCCTCCGCGGCCTCCGTTGTAGGAGACGCGGGTGTTGTTGTTGACGACTACGGTGCGGTTGTAGACGTTCCTGATGTGGCTGGTGTCGATGCGGTTGACGGCACGGTTGTAGAAGAAGTCACGGCCTCGCCAGTAGCCGCCGTCATAGCCAATGCCGGTGTATCCAAAGCCATAGGGAACGCCTCCGTAGAAGCCGATGTGCTGGCCCCAGTAGCCGCGGTGAAGGAAATAGCGTCCGCCGTAGAAGCCCCAGTAGGGCGGGGTCCAGAGCGCGCCGTAGTAGGGTGGGGCGCACCAGATGCCGGGAACCCAGAAGAAGCCCGCGTTGGCCCAGCCCCAGTAGCCGGGGTTCCATAGATAGTTCGGTGCGGGCGCCTCGGGCTGTTCATAGACGGGGAGCGGCGGGGGCGGCTGGTCTGCCTCTTCGTATCCCTGCTGGCCGGTGTCATCCTGCGGGTATCCCTGGTCGTAGCCGGGAGCGTTGTAGTTGTCTTCCTGGCCGTTGGGATCGCCCTGACCGTTGGGGTAGGGCTGACTGTTCTGTCCAGTCGGATCGTTGGGGTAGTACTGGCCGTTTCCGTTGTTCTGGTCCGGGTAGGGCTGATTCGGAGGGGGCTGAGGAGCGTACTGCTGAGGAGGGTACTGCTCTGACGGAGGAGGCGCGTCCTGCGGCCGGTTTGCGGTTACGCGCATCAGGACCGGCGCGCCGGATGGGGCGGCCGCGGGTCCTTGGGGCTGGGTATTGTCGACAGAAGCCATATTGGCGGCAGCCGGATCGGGGCCTGAATTATCCGGAATCGACGCGGGAGCGACCGCGCTATGGCAGCCGGAGAGCCCGGCGGTTCCGAGCAATGCGAACCCGAGCGAAAGGCCGAGAAGAAGTCTGGGGCGGAGCCTGCACATTCGGTCGTTCTCCTTACTATTACGATTAAACCCTGTTGCGCTGAATAGGATGCACAGGACGAGAGGCGATGAATTTATATCAACTTTGGTTGTGAGGTCCCGGATACACCTGGTCCGGGCCTTCTTTTCCAGGAGCCGCAATCGAGTTTTTGATGCCTCTTGAGACCGTACACAAGCCGGGCGGCTTTGTCTGTAACTAATCGGCGTCCCGCTTCTCTAACTCTTCAAAGTTCCGAGGGCAGTAATGAACCACCCGCCGAAGCTCTACCAGCGAACCGCAGCAACCCACTTCGTGCCGCATCCGCCCTGCCGGAAACGGTCCTGAATCCCATGCCTGAAGGAACTCCAGTCCGGGACGAGGCGCGGATGATCGCAGCCATCCTCGCCGGCCAGACCGAGCAGTACCACGAACTCATCCGGCCCTACGAGCGTAGCGTCTTCAGAATGGCGCTCTCCTTCATGAAGAACGAGTTCGACGCCGAGGAGGTCGCGCAGGAGTCGTTTCTCAAAGCATTTCGCAAACTCGCGGACTTCCGCGGGGAGGCAAAGTTCAGCACCTGGCTCATCAGCATCACGCTCAACGAGGCGCGAGGCCGTCTGCGCCGCCAGGGCGCCGTTCGCATCGAATCACTCGACGAGACTCCCGAGGAGGGCGGCCGCATCTCGCCTGCGCTGCTGCGCGACTGGCGCGAGGTTCCCTCCGAGGCGCTCGAACGCAAGGAGATTCGCAAGCTGCTCGAACAGGCGATCGCCAGTCTCTCACCCCTCTATCGCGAGGTCTTCATCCTTCGCGATATCGAGGAACTCTCCGTAAGCGAGACCGCCGCCGCCCTCACCATCACTCCAGGAACGGTAAAGATCCGGCTGCATCGAGCCCGCATGATGATGCAGAAACAGCTCGCGCCGCAGCTCAAGAATGCAAATCCCAAGAGGAGGTGGTTTCCATGGTCATAGAGTGCAAACACGTCTGGGACTACATCTCCGGCTATCTGGACAACTCGTTGCCGCCCGACACCAGAGACCTCGTGCAGCGCCATCTGGAACATTGCGAAATCTGCTCCGCCATCCTCGATTCCACCCGCAACATTCTTGTCCTCACCGCCGATGATCGGGTGTTCGAGCTTCCTGTCGGATTCAGCGAGCGCCTTCACGCCAGACTCGCCCGCGAGATCAACCGCAACCCGGATAAACCGCCTGACGCCCCAACCGATTAGACTAAAGCTCATTTTCCAATCGGTGACGTGTGATGCCGCGAGATGCATCGGGTGCCCCCAGTCTCGATTCTGAGACGTGGGTTTAGACCGCGCCAACAACCTATTACACCAATACCTGAACCGCCCTACGGGACCTCTGATTAAGTCCACGACCTGCTTTCCGCACCATAGAGAAGTCGTCATTTCGACCGCAGCCACGCGGTCTCATCGCGTGGCGGAGTGGAGAAACCCCCGCATTTCGCTCTTCGTTCTTGTCCTCTGCTGCTCAACTATCCCGCTCATAAGGTATCTCTTGTACTTAATCAGAGCATCCCTAGATCGAACCATGCCAGTCGATGTGAATCGCCCACTCCACCGTCACCAGCAGCAGGGTAAGAAGTGCAAGCGCGATCTGAACAGACTCGGCGCGCTTCTTTGCCGGCGTCACCGGTCCCACTCTCCATTGCGAAGAAGGCCGCGCACGCAGCGATCGAATCCGCCAGATGACATACAGATTCACGGCGGACCCCGCGATGGCCAGAATCTCCATCGGAATCCGGATTGCCTCCCCGTGAATCGCATCCAGGAACCTTACGCCCGTCGCAGCAGCAGCCAGGGACCCAACGCCGATCAGTAGGCGAAGCCCGCTCAACGCCATCACGGCGGTGCATGCGCTCTGCAGCAGAACAAAAAACAGGCTGCCCAGTCCCACAATCCACGAGTTGACCCAGGAACTCATTCCAGGCCCGCTCTTCGCCCCGTCGTTGTGTGCGCCTTCCGCTACTGCATCCTGCTCGAGCAAGTTCGTTCTCCCGTAAGCGATGGTACTGCTCCTGGCGGTTAAACGTCGGGCTCAGAAACGCCGCCTACCGCCCCTCGCGCAGCCGCGCCGCCAGCCGCTCCGGCAGCCCTGCCATCAATATCTTCCCCTGGGCCGAGGTCACATCGTACGGCACGCGATGGTACACCACCTCGCGCGTCTCCGAGTCGTACAGCGCAAACCCCGCCCTCCAGTCCTCGTCCCGAGGCTGCCCCACCGAGCCCGGATTCACCAGATGCCTCTTCCCATTCTCCACCCCGCCGCACACCCGCGACCTCCAGCTCTCGGCGTCCTTCCGGCCACGGAACTGCGGCTTGATCTCCTGCCACTGATCGCCTTCACGCGAAAAACCGCCCTGCACATGCGTATGTCCAAAAAAAGTGATCGCGGCCGTCATCTGCTGCAGCGGAGCCCACGCATCCCGCATGTTCAAAATGTATTGGTCTTCATTCAGCGGCGACCCATGTACACACGAAACCGCACTCTGCCCCACCGGCGTCACCGGCCCCTGCGCCATCCCGCGCAGCCACGCCAGATTCTCCTCCGTCAACTCGTCCTTCGTCCACATCGCGGCCGCCCGCGCCACCGGATTGAACCCCACCGTCGAGCTCAACCCGCAGCATACCCGGTCATGGTTACCCCGCACATTCACCTGGGCCTTCGCCCGAACCAGCTCCACCACCTCATTCGGGCTTGCTCCGTACCCCACCAGATCGCCCAGGTTCCAGAGCACATCGTATGGATCTGCGGCGGCCAACACAGCCGTCAGAGCTTCGAGATTTCCGTGAACATCCGAAAGAATCAGCGCGCGCATTGCAACTCAAAGGGCCGAACAGCCAAACCCCAAGTGTACCCGTTTCCCCCTCCACGGCAAACCGCCCGCACCCCACACGCCTATCCCCGGCAGGAATCTCCTAACCGGCAGCCTCCAACCCCACCCAACCTGCGCTACCCCACCGCGGCCAGCGGTCGCGTCCGGTCCGTCGTCATCGTCGGAGCAGAAGCCAGCAGCCGCCGCGTGTACTCATGCTTCGGCGCGCCGAACAGCTCCCTCACCCCAGCCTCCTCCACGATCTGCCCCCGCCGCATCACCCCCACCCGGTCCGCCACCTGCGACACCACCGCCAGATCATGCGAGATAAACAGCATCGCCAGCCTGTGCTCCCGCCGAAGGTCGTTCAACAGCGCTAGAATCTGCGCCTGCACCGTCACATCCAGCGCCGTCGTCGGCTCATCCGCGATCAGCAGCCGGGGCCGGTTCACAATCGCCATCGCAATCAGAATCCGCTGCCTCTGCCCTCCCGAAAACTGGTGCGGATAGTCCTTCGCCCTCCGCTCCGGCTCCGGCAGCCCAACCTCCTCCATCGCCGCGATCACCTTCACCCGAACCTCCCGCCGCCCCATCCGCGGATGGTGCGCCTCCACCGCCTCCGCAATCTGCCGCCCCACCGTCATCACCGGGTTCAGAGCCGTCATCGGCTCCTGAAAGATCATCGCAATCTCCCGCCCGCGCCGCCGCCGCATCGCCTCCCCCGGCAAACCCAGCAGATCCTCCCCATCGAACCGCACCGTCCCGCCCACCCGCGCCATCGCAGGCAGCAGCCGCAGCACCGCAAGCGAAGCCGCCGACTTCCCCGACCCCGACTCCCCCACCAGCCCCAGCGTCTCCCCCGCCCCAATCGAAAACGATATCCCCCGCACCGCCGCCACCCCGCCAAACCCCACCGTCAAACCCTCAACCTGCAACAGCGCCCCGGCATCCATACCCTGAACACTAAAGCAAGACCGCATTTGGTGGACAGCCGCCTTCCTTCTTCTGTCTGTCATTCCCAAAGGGAATTCGCTGCCGATGTAGCCATTCCATCTCCCGAAGGGGGATCTGCCGTTGCCTTTCTGGTTGTCATCCCCGAAGGGGATCTACTGCCGCCGTTGCCTTTCCAGCTGTCACCCCCGAAGGGGATCTACTGTCGCCGTTGCCTTTCCAGCTGTCATCCCCGAAGGGGATCTGCTGTTGCCGTTGCCTTTCTGGTTGTCATCCCCGAAGGGGATCTGCTGTTGCCGTTGCCTTTCTGCTGTCATCCCCGAAGGGAATCTGCTGTTGCCGTTGCCTTTCTGGCTGTCATCCCCGAAGGGGATCTGCTGTCGCCGTTGCCTTTCTGGTTGTCATCCCCGAAGGGGATCTGCTGTTCGTCCCCACGGGTTCGCCGCAGCCGGGGTGCCCCACATCTCGAAACACGCCCACACGCCTCGCCTCGCAAACCCCATCCACCTTCCCCACCAGATAGCGTCTATCTTGATAGACAGCGCTCATGCGACTCCGCCTTCATTCCGCTTTAGCCCTCGCCCTCACCGCCGTCTCTGCCCTCGCGCAGATGCACAAGGTCGCCAAGTCCGAGCCCGTCGTCCGCGCCGTCGGCGTCTACGAGTACACCGGCGACCTCATGAAGCCAGCCGCCAGCCGCCTCATCCCCGTCTCCCTCTACATCGACGGCCGCTTCGAGGACGCCGGTATCTATATCGCACGTCCCGTCCCCTTCGCCCTGCTCTCCGGCAACGTCTACGAGCTTCAATCCGCCGGAACCCCGAAGGGCCTCCTCGATCTCGTCTACGCACGCCGTCTCCAGGCCACCGCTGCCACCGGAGACCTCGCCTACGACGATGGCTGGTTCGGCTACGGCAAGGTGCAGCCCCTCGCCATCCCTCGCCGCACCGCCGCGCTCAAACCCTCCAAACCCCCGCCCGCGCTGCAAAGCTCAGTCAAAGACACCGCCTCCGCCGCCGACCCGGCGTCACAGGTCA
>Ga0080006_1132508_pt1 | contig 26144 bp, 19 predicted proteins | sample RS3BMetagenome_FD_69209 | JGI IMG/M metagenome (GOLD analysis project Ga0080006, IMG submission 69209) | Ferric oxide microbial mat and aquatic microbial communities from Rainbow Spring, Yellowstone National Park, USA - RS3B (SPADES... ...
TGGTGACCAACCGGGGCACATTTGGTCTTTATTCCGCATGTGCTGCTCGATGCGGGAAGGTCGTCATCTCAGGCTATAAACAAGTGCGTTCATTTTCGAAAAATCTAAGGGACGAGCTGGAATATACACCCTAGGATGTTGAGTTGGAGCGAGGCCAGCGGAGCGTTTCGTCGACAGATCAGCACGAAGAGCTAACAGAGCACCCAATGGCACAGCGTACACGGCTTCGTGGTCTCCTTGTATCGATTAGTTCAACCAGCGGCAACAAACACATGGAGTTCACGAACCGAGACTTTAACGCTGCGATCAGTACAAGACGGTGTGCGATGCTAAAGACGATACCCGATGGGCAGACGCGATCTAACTTTGTGGAGCAGCCTCTTAGGCATAAAATAAACAACGAGAAAATGAAACCGATCGCAGACAGCCGGTCTAAACAGACTGGAAGGCGTCTTCGAGTGGATTTTCATCTACACTCCATAGTTTTGAGGCATTCCTTTTTGTCTCACTGACGATGAGCCTAATCGAGAAGGAAATCAAGGCCAGTATCTGATATCGAAACTTGTTGCTGCCCAACAGATAGATTTAGGGTTCGTTCTTCTGTATCAGAAAACCTAGAGTGCGGCATCCGCGTATTCTGCATCCAGATATACTCACCCGCGAATAGCTGCCGCACTGCCGTGGCATTCGGGCGATATCTGTCTTTCAGACAACATTCTCGCTTCCACGCAAAGCCCCTGACGCACAGGCCGCGGGCAGCACAACCAGTACCTGCAGGGAACATCGTGCAACGCTCCCCAGCGTTTGAAATCTGTCGAGGTTGCCGTGCTCTCGCTCCGATGAAAGCTCCAAACGCATGCAAAGCTCACACGGGCCATTGGTGTTCTATCTCCGTCCGATGGGCTGTCTCAAAATCCAAGTGCACAAAGCAACGCTCCACGTAAGGCAAACACTCAATGCGGGCCTGGAGCGACTCCCCAATGTCATGGGAAACAACCAGCGGCATCTGCGGATCCAGCACAATATCGATTTCGGCAAAGCATGCTGGACCCACGTGGTACAGACAAACACGATCGATCGCTCGAATCCGCGAATCATGCCAAAGCGCTGCAAAAGTTACCACAGAGTGCAGCCTACAGGATGCCGAGCGCGACAAAAACTGATCCAGATGTCGTGAGGTCAGCCGCCACCAGTTGCGTAGGATAAAAGCAGAGATGAGCATGCCACCGAGAGGGTCTGCGGGCGGCCACCACTGCGCCAGAGCAGCAGCGCTCAGGGCACCCATATTCGACAGACAGTCATTCCAGTGGTCCATAGCCAACGCTGCAACCGAGTCCTGCACAGATGCACGACAGTAGAGGAAGAGCGCTGCCTTGCTCAACAGGGCCACACCGATCCAGATGAGCACTGGGCGGGTAAATGGGTGCACTGTTGGTGACCGTTCCGAGCCGCTCACGTACAGCACCAGCGACTCTATGGACTGCGTCAGTACATTCAAGGTCAGTGCGGTCATGAGAACGGCCATGAGGATCACACCCACCGACTCGAGCCGCGTCCTACCGACCGGGTATCGATAGCGAGTGGTGCGATCGTGTCGGTGGTGGCGCACATACCACGTCAGACCGATAATGACACCAGAGAAAAAGTCGAGGACGGCATCCACGGTATTGGCCAACAGCGCGAGACTTTGCATGGACACATAGGCATACGCCTGCCCAAGGAGAAGCAGCAGGTTCGCTGCGTTGGATGCAAGGATCGCGCGTCGAGCGTAGTCTTCGGTGTCGACTCCTTGGTGCTGCGACTTGTTCGGAGGCATCATCGCGGTCCCTGGACGCTCCTCGGTCGACGTGCAGCTCGTGTAGGAGACGCTGGGCGTTGGCTCCGCAGTCAGCAGGTGCTTCGCTTCCTCAGGCGCTTCTGTCGAGAGGTTTGGCGTTGATGCCGCTGGCCAGCAGCTCGCATCCGCCGGGGCTGTCGGCAAAGACACGTACTGATCGAGCAGTTCATTCTGACGCTCATAAAACTTCCGGAGCGCAGCGTTCTCCAGATGCGTTGCATCCGCTCGAAAAAAGGCGCGTCTCCACTGTAGCGCCAACTGGTGACCCTGCACTGCGCTCGGTACGTTCATTCAGTGATTTTATGGTAGGCTGCCCGGATTCTGCAAGTGCACAAGGAAGAAAACGCCTGGTTTTCTGGATGAAGCGCTTCCCTGGTGGTACCTACCCGCCAAGTATAACGCGCTTTCCCGGTGGAAATGGCACCCGGGTAGAGCGCGTAGCTCCCGATGCGTAGCTGACTTCTCTACTCGAGCGTAGAGCAGCTACAGGCCTTGTGCATTCGCTAGGCTTTCCACTTAGTGCCTCTTTGACAAGAAAGTAGTTCGACTCGGAAGCACGTCGCTCCTAGCGGGTGCAGCAGCGAAAAACGCTCTGCCCGCAACCCAGGTGACTAGTGCGCTGGACGACGAGGCGTCGGTGTTTCGCTTCAAGCGACACTAGAGCTGAGCTCAGCGTGGACGCGAACGAGTCTCGAGGTTCGCAGCTTCCATCGTCGTATAGCGGTCAATTTTTCTATTTGGTACACTGTTGACACTTGCCGTCTGTGTAGGAGACAAGGAGTCTGTACCTGGGTTGCTCTTCGGGACGAAGCACCAGCACCTGCATCAACGTAGCCGCGCTTCGTCTCTGCAAACGAACGCTTTGCGGAAAGCGACGCGTTTAGCTAAAGCACAGGACTCGGGTGTTTTTGGAGACGCTGTTTGAAAATCCGAGAATAAGAGGCTCTGCGTTAGAAGCGGACTCTGTAGGGTGCATAGACGCTAGGGCAGCACGCTTGGGCTCTGGAAAGCACACGAGCGCGCAGCCGGAGCAACAGCAGCTGCAACCGAACTCGAAACGCTCTACGCACACTCGAAGAAGCACTGATTCGGGTTGGTGCTGTTTTCGTGCAGCGCTGGATAGGGCTCGCGGCGGTACGACTCTCCCGCTTCCGGTGACAGGGCGTGAAGGCAGCGTCACAGCCAGGCCAAACCGTTGCAACTGACGCGATGCAGCACGTCAAGCGCGGGCAGCAGCAGCAGCAGCAGCAGCGAATCGTGCTCTCCAGAACTGCAATGAGTATGGCAAGGGCACCAGTGGTGCGTTCTTGGGGTGCGACAGGTCAAGTTTCTGAACTATGGAGAGACGCGCTGCAGCGGGATAACCGACTATCTGGCCCGGTTATGAGGCTGCTGGGTGTACGGACTCAGGTTGCCAGCATTCTGTCGTTTGCGGCACCTGTCTTGCAGCCGAGCTCGATATCGGAGACCAGTTTCCCGCGTACTCTAGAAACATGCAGGACAAAGGCGATATGCTGGTCGAGCGTTCGGGCGGCTGCATATACGGCATCGTCGTCGTTCGGCTCGAAACGCAAAAACATGATACAGCGGAACTGCGACCGCTCCGCACCGCTGTTGACTGTTGCAGCTGGATGGTCAATGCAGAGGAACGCCAAAATTATGTTTTTGGGTCCCAGGACGCCTTTCAGAAAGCTTGCCACTGTCGGGGTGGTGCTACTCAAGGCCACCGCTCCGACCGAGCAGAAAGAGACCCAACCGCTGTGGTATACAGGTGTCATTCGGAGGAATCGTCCAGAGGCTGAAGATCTCTTCCTTCTGGAGTGCGTTGTTCCCCAGGAAATCGTCACGAGTTATCACGTACCTGGTCAGTATGTGATGCTTCGACGCGATTCGATGCAAGCGAAACCGGGTTTCTTCTCGATAACCTCACCACCGCATCATCATCCTGACGCCGCAGACTGTATCGAACTGCTGGTGAAACAGGTAGATCGAACGCGTTGGCTATGCGCTTTAACGCCTGGATCATCGGTGGAGGTCACAGTGGCGCAGGGCTCGGGCTTCGCGCTCCGGTCTGATACCCGTGACGCTATCCGACATGTGCTGCTCTTCGCGACTGGAAGCGGTATTGCGCCTATCCGAGCGGTATTGGAGGATGATCGCTTTTTGGCTCATATGGATTCCGTCAAGGTTTACTATGGATGCCGCAACCTGCACCGAATGGCCTACCAGAAACGCTTTGCACAATGGCAACAGGAGCGCGGTGTCCAGGTGGTTCCCGTCTTGAGTCAACCGGACACCTCCTGGACAGGCGAACGCGGTTACGTTCAGCACGCGTTAGAACGGGACGGTGTGCAGACGCCTCCTGAGCAAACACTCGTGTTTTTGTGCGGTCTCCCGGGAATGACGTCAGCAGTAGAAGCGTACCTCTTGAAGCAGGGCTTGAAGAAGCAACAGATTCTCTATAACTTTTAAAGAGATCGCTGGACACAAACCTGGGCAGTTGCACGTCGAACAAGGCGTTGGGTTCGCAGCTCCTGAACGACAGCCTCTAAGGACGTGCACGCTGCAGCATTCGCTCCGAGTCCGACGAGATCAGCAGCAAAGCAACCCCGTGGATATTCGTCCACGACCCGTGACGCATAGGTCGAAAGTGCCGCACCGAACCAGACGCGCTCTTCAGTACACTCGAACTGCTTGATTCACAGGATGTTTACGCCCGGTATCCGCGCTTGCTTACAAGTTTGTTGTCCGCGTCCGCCAGCGCGTCGATACGGAACTTTCGAACTGGGCGATAACAAAGCCGCTCCGCGAGTCCCAGATGCAAGGATGCGGTTAGCGCTGCAGCAGTTGCAACGCTGGAAGCTTGTTTATATGATTCATTTAGGTTCAATATTGAACAATAGTACCCCATCCAAGGGCATTCATGATTGTCGCTAGGTGCTGCTGCTGGGCACTTTCCCGTGCACGACCATTCGACATAGCCGTGATTCATGTGTACCAACCGGGACACGAGGTTGCTATCCAGCACCTCACCATGTATCCAAGCGCGGCTCGTCGTCCTCTCGTCCGTTCAAAGGCAGAAAATCAGTAAGCATTTACAGACGCGCTCTAGAGTGAAGTCTGCTCGGGGTCTAGGTGCGCTCACCGCGCGGAGGTACACCTGCAGAGCCGATCAGCACGCTTCGCAGCGGCAGCGAGTCGAGGTTCGTCGACGGAATTTGGAGTCATTCGGTCTCGGTGAAGCGACGATGGTGACGGAGCATCCATCGCCACCGCGAGCGTGTGAGACAAGCACGGCATCTGGAAGTTTCGTAGATCGATGGAGCAGGCGGTAGCCATCGGTATCCAAAGCGCCGCGGTAATCGCTTCTCTTGTCGGTAACAGCAAGCACACATCCGAAGAAAAATCCTGGTCGATGTATTGATCCTAGACCGCCAAAGGGTATTGCAACGACACCGCCACGGGGCAAGCATGCTTTGCTTTTACTTGAGCATGAATGCTTTCGCACTGCGCTTGTTGTGTGCACTATCCTAATATGGTTTATCCCAGCGCCTTTGCGAACAGTGCTCCGCTCTTAAGATCACACTGCGCACCCAATCGCGACTGGTACTTGTTTAATCTACGAGCGCGGTTCGACACGCAACGATCCATTGATGACGTTGCATGGGCGATTGGCGCTCGCGTCTAGTTCAAGCATCCTTGCTGCTCATATGGGGCCACTTTGGCGAGCTTTCGACGTGCTCGCGCCGAAATGAGTGTCGGCTTCTGCGAAAGATGCAATGCGCAGCTCGAGGATTGGCACATGCCACTTTTGTAATGGGCATGCTTTTGCGTCCAGCACAGGCGTTAGGGATCGTCGTGAGCAGCCTCAGTGGGCAGTCGCTTGCGTGGCAAGTCCGAATGCACAACAACGATGCGTTGATTACCGTTCGTGGCCGTTTTTCGCAACATGCACATGGACTGATTTTGAAACAAAGGTCTCGCGTCACTGAAAAATGCATGAGCGCCGTCTACAGGTTGCTGCGGCTTCGGATGCCGGCAACGCCGCGGTGATACCGGAGAGGCGGCCTCGCGGCACGATTTCGTCCCTGAGGGTTTCGCATCACCTGCTCCATTCCTGCTCATCGCCAGCGCCCGCCGTGCATCTTCTATGGCATTCACGACAGCTATAGCGCTTCGTGGAAATCCTTCGGGGTCTGCATCGCACGCCAGGTGCCAGTAGATAGCGCACTCAAGCACGCTGCACGCGAAACACCTGCAGAGACCACTCTCTCATCGGATGAGCGAGCGTCTCGCTGTTCCACGTGCCTGCATCATAGATGAAGCGTCCAGGCATATGGACTCAAGTTGCTGACCGAATTTTCTCTGATAGCGCCTCAGCTGGGTGGCATTGCCTTCGGGATAGCACTCTCTCATCGGATGAGCGAGCGTCTCGCTGTTCCACGTACCGGCATCATAGATGAAGCGTCCAGGCATATGGACTCAAGTTGCTGACCGAACTTTCTCTGATAGCGCCTCAGCTGAGTGGCATTGCCTTCAGAACCGCCAGTAGCGACGTACAGCACCTCTCTCAACCGTTCCGGGGCATCTGCAAAGTATGCACTGAGCGCGAGGAGCGTCGGCGGTGCGTAAATCAAATCAAAATAAGACGGTAATGCCCGCCACAACCTGTAGAGTTCCGATTTCAGCGTCCCGAAACCACCGGACTCGTTCGGCAACACTTGTACGCTCCGTCGTAGCGACACCGCTGTGCCTCGAGAAGCTGCATGGGTACGTGCTTCCAGTCGCCGAAACTGGGCCTTCAGGTATTGGGAATCACCTACACAAGCGACTGCCAGTACTTGCACATTCGCTGGCAGGTACTGTTGCAGGTACCACGCGGTCGTGCCAGTGCCTGCTGGGACACACACCATTCGGATATCACGCAGGTCCTCTGCGGCAATAGACTCCGCCAGTCTGCGCAAACCAACCGCTGCCTCCGGACAAGCAACGCCTTGCGGCACGAATAACTTCTGCGGGTAGCCGATCTGCTCGCTTTGCCGCTGGTACTCCTGCTCGAGCTCGGAAACGGTGCTTTGATATTCGGTAAAGGTTCGGCACTCCCAGAGCTCCATACCAAGGGAAAGTGCCCGCTTGAGGTTCCCGCACGGCCGCTCTCGAAGCCAGCGCGGCAGCGGACGGGTTACGTACTGGAACCGGACCCCTAAAGCACTAGAGAAACCTGCAAGTGCGAGCATCGCGTTGCTCTGGGCCCCACCGTGGCTAACGAGGCGCTCGACCTTCATCGACGTGTTGCTAGCGGCTTCCGCAAAGGCCGCGAGTTTGCGAGCCTTGTTTCCACAAACAGCACCCAGCGGTCCATCACCTCCAAGACAGTTAATATCGTCGCGGAATACCTTGAGCGGAACAGGTGTCGCTCCAGCACAGGTGAAGAGCCACGGCGGAAGCAACACCGTCTCTATAAAAGTCGCCGCTTTGCTCGCAGGTTGTTGTGCTGCGACTTTCCTGTGCGCCCGACGAAGCCGGGTACTGTCGCTGGTGCGGGGAGAACGCATCAATGGCTCGGAAGCGCCTTTTCATCCACGCTGAGCTTGCCTTTAGCCAAAGCGTGTACGCACGGCGAACGCCAGTAGAGCCAGATACGAACGAGACCTTCGTACCAGGACAAGCGTTCCACGTAAGCCTGCGAAGAACGACAACACCGCCGCGCTTTCAGCGACGCGTCACTAGTCGTTTCCGAGCTCCGAGGTATCCAACGCGGATGTTTTCGTTGCAGAATCCGTGGTATGATGCATCAGCGGCAGCAGCTGCAGCAGCAGCACCGCTACTTGTTTCAAAGCGGCAGGCACTGTGCGTCGGCCTGGGGACCTCCAGTTCGCTGCTTCTCTACGTAACCTACTGGATCGCTCTCGGCCGTCTCCAGAGACGAGGAAACGTACCCGATATGCTGTCTGAACCAAAAGTGCGCCAAATCTTCCGCATCCTTGCTTTCATGGAACTCTTCGTCGTCTACTTGGCTCCGTTGCTTGCGACGGCGTTCGCACAGCTCAGCGGCGGTGCGAGCGTACCCCCGCTCGGGTCGACACTGAGCCTCGCTGCCCTGTACTTTCTCCCGAATATGGTCATGACTGCAGTAAATATTCGATTGGAAGGTTTATTTCGAAAGCGAAAGCAATTGCTCGTTAACTACAGCTCCACTGCTGTCAATAATCTGTGGCGACTCATAGCATATGTTCTGATTCTCCTGGATACGCAACGACGACGCCTGCAGGCACCTGCATCGGCTTCAGCCTCGGATATCCGGGCTCTCGCAGGCTTTCGGCTTGTTGCATACGCTGGTATCCTGATAAGTGTGCTCATTATGATCGTGTTCGAACCAGTTGCAGTCTGGGTACTTGCGCCTGCATCACTGCAGCGGGTCACTGCGAAGAAGGATCACCCGGGTTCTTGATCCGGAGCGTTCAGGAGAATGCCCTCCATTTTCGCCAGGTCACACACGATTGTTGCAATACTTCCATTCTGGACCATGGTGATGAGCTGCACGGAGGTCGTGCAGGGCTTTCTGGTCTCCAGCGTGTTGAACACTGAGATGCGCCCTGGATCCGTGAGCCATTGTGTTAACGTCGCGAACGTAGCGTTTCCGGAGCAAGTTGTGCCTCTGCATCGTTGATGTGCATCGGACAGAGCATTCAGTGTGTTGTGAGTGTAGCATGGCAAATGTGAGCAGGAGGAGCGATTATCCGTTGCGTCTCAAACGTGCCATTCCAGGCAAAACTGCTGTTTCGCGGTGTTTTGGCGCGTAGCTACGCTTCCCGCATCATTTCCTGTGCTTTCATGTAATGAAGGCTGTGCTTGATCGAGAAAATACTTGTGGTCATCGGATACATCCGCGATATACCTGACGAACATGTTGTGCTGAGGCCGATCACACGAGCCGCACCGACGCGTTCTCCATACTAGCGAGGCGACTGATATTGCTCGTGTGCTGAAGCCAGATGCATGAGCTCTATTCATACCCTGGTCATCCCGGTTACATGTCTGATGACACCTCTCTATTCGAGACGCTCAGTCGCAGGTTCTCATGGGCTTCAGTCTAAAAAAAGCAGCTGAACGCGTACGTTCACGGATTCGCTCGGGAGCAACAAGTCGCCTTGCCGTCTCGCACAGCCTTTTACCAGGCAGGACGCCCTGTTGCCTACAGCGGCGGCGCACCTGAGTCTAGTAGAGACGTTCGCCACGTGTAAACGAGCGTCCAAACCAAAACAAATAACAGGAAAGCAGGCCACAGGTTTTCTGTGAAGCACAGCCAAGCAGTGTTCTCTCCGTAGGTTTCCAACTGCACGCCGATGAACTTGCGTAGCACAGTGGTCGGTAGAAAGCACGTGACCAGAATGTACGCTGATAGTGCCCCAACGCCCGTCAAAGGAACCAGACCGAAGAGTAGCGCAAAACCTAGCGCACAGAGCAAACGCAAGTAGAACACCAGCGTCAAAAGCCTGGAGCGGTCCCACGAAGCTACCTCAACTCGAAGCCGCTTTCTCCACCGGTGTAGCACTGCACGCTGATGTGCTTGATCTGGCATAGATCAGAGCCTGAAAGCGAGTGAACTTGTGTGTTCGTGTATAACCGACCTTTGGAGAGAACGTATGCGTTGGAGGACGCGAAGCACCAACCAAACACGTATCCTCTCTCAAAGCCGAGGATGCGATACTGTCGCAGAGGAACTGCTGCTGACGCCCAACGTACCGAGATGATCTGTTTATATAAGCTGTGGCATAGGGCGAGAGTTAAAGATCCTCCTCCATCAAGAATGAGCAATGGATACATTGTTCTGGTGCTGGTTTATGGAAGTGTGGATGCCCTTGTAGAGGATCCGCGGTCGATACCCTGCGTAACGACGGCTGGTGCGTATGTCGTCAATAGACTGACTGACTGTCGAGGAGGCGGGAATCCGTGTCCCCATTGAAAGAACAGCACACCCGTAAACGAGCTCGTCCGCACCGCAAGTTCAGTCCTTGATCTGGTGGAGGAACCTGGCACCCGTTCGGAGTCGAGGCGAGCGGTCTATGGAACGCCCATTTGCGGGTTTCTCGGAAAGATATAGAAACACTCCCGCTGCGCGGCAGCAGCTGCAGACTGAAGTCTATTGGGCGACGCGCACTCTGAGTTGTGTTCCCTCTGGGCGCACGTGCTCATGAATGCCATTACATTGTCAGCCATGATGATGCCTCAAGGACGTCCGAGTTCACTTGGCACTATTCAGGTCCAGTTGACTGATCATAGCGGGACGGCGTCCAATGAACTGCGCAGAGCGAGTCCGCTGCACCAGACACGACGATCAGTTCGCTCACTGGCCAGAATGAACGCTTCCAACCAAATGCTTCGTATTGTGCAAACGCTACCGTTTACCTGGATACCGATACCAGCCTCTGGACGGGCGCCTCCGTGCACCACTGTTGACGCTGGTGCGATGCACAAATCGATGATCCCGTTGGCGTCAACACTCGAACGATTCCGCGACCTGCCGGGGACGGCTCGGAGGCACCAGAGTCCCCTGAAACGTGACTCCTGTTAAATGCACTACATCTGCCGTTTTACGCAGTGCATCGGCATTGTGTCTGGGCCTTGTATCGAGCCGGTGCGAAGGCGCTCCGGGTCGAAAGCCAAGGCGATGTGCACCGTATGCATCTGGTGTCAGGAGGTCGCGCACTTGCGCCTCAAGTGAAGCGAGGAACACTGAGCACCTGTCTTTCAGACATGAGTGCGACGATGAATTCCTAGTCCTCAATATCCAGGAAATCGTCTATGATACACAGACTAGTGAGTCCTGGAATGCAGAAGGCAGCACAACCTTTTTGGTTTTTCTCGAAGATATTTAAAATACAGAATTGGAACATTTTGATTCGAGAACGATCATGGTAGGGTTTTATGTGTTCATGGCTCGCTTGAGACATAAAAGCCTCATACAAGTCAGCCATTCGACGGTTAGCGGGTGGATAAACCACCCTTCTCGTCGTCGTCGTCGTCGTCGTTATCCATTACGTCGTGCATCCAGACCAGAACCCATCGACTGCGATCTGCACGACTGTCTACTCGTCGATCCGTCCCACTACATACCTCCTCTGAGCAAAGATATCAGAGGAGCAACAGCGTGTGAAGTTTCGCGCATTTGGCACAAACAATGGCGAGCAGACACGAGTGCACGAAGGAGAAAGCACGCTCCTGGAGGATATCGTCAGGCGTTGAAGGACACACGATCGATTTCGAACTGAAACGCGAAAGCCTTGAAGTGGAGCGGCGGATGCTCGTCTCAGTCGACGAGACGTTATTCAGGACAAATGGTCAAACGATGTGTGCGTACTCAATGTGGAGCAAACTGTTGTGTATGAATAAACGGAAACCGAGCGTGACGTCAACGCGAGCTCTCGGGGCAGTTCAGTGGAGCGCTTTCCCACATAAACCACAGAATCGATACGCTCGTTCAACACAGCATCCTTCGTTGAACCACGCTTCGTGGCTTCTCCGTCCCGCATTCCTCTGTCCAGCTGCTGCACGGCAACTTCGCTTTCCGCCACTCAAAAGCGGTCAACAAGTGCGCTGCTGAGACTGGCGACGAGCTGCCCTTCGTGACAACCTCTGTTCCCTCGTTCAGTGCAGTCGAATGCCTCCGCTCTGTTCGCAGAGGCAACGTCTGCGCTCTCGGAGCCATAGACGGGTCATTCGCGTGCACGTTGCGGTTCGTTCATAAACCGTTATTTCGACAGCCGTGCTCGCTCTCCTCAACCGCTAATCTGCTCTGTTGGTTCTGTGTTCGAGAACCGGGGCGAACGGAAGGCCGCGCTTCGGTCCATGAGCGCGCACACCGTGGAAAAGAGGAGCAAGCGCCAAGTAGGCAGCAGTGGATACATATATCTTTAGGAAGGGCACGCTCCGGTCCCGCCGTGCACCCCGTGCGCCCGAGTCCTGATGAAAACTAACCGATATGGCGCATAGTGATGATACACATGCCAACCTGCCAAATGGAGGACTCGCACTGGAAACCACCAGGCGGGCAAAGAAGCAAGAATGCTCCCGAATACGGGGACGAGCAGCGCCTGGAAGGAAAAATGTCGGTGCAGCTATTGCTCAGTCTGGAACGGTCATCATAGCCTCGCTACCGAAACACACATCAACCGGGAGAATCACCCAAAAAGGAAGATACAGGGCGCCCTAAGGGGATGCGTAGCTTCTGACTCGAGCAGGGCTCGCTCAGCTTCCTTCGCTTTGACGCACCCTGTCAGGGTACGGCGCGTCGGCATCACCGGTGCAGCGCTGGCAGCTGTTCCAAAGCGTCTTGAAGGTTTCGATCAAACCGTCGTGCGACAACGTAACGGACACTCAGGGCAGACGATGCGAACCGTCCTGATTGTAGGATCAGTGATGTGTATACACATTTCACAGAGGACCTCGAAGTTTCGGTGCGCCTGTCGTCGCTTCGAAGACCTACAGCGTCGGTGCCAATACGTATCAACGTGAATCCCCGAAAGCCGAAATCATAGGCAGGCTCGTGTCGGGCGCTTCATGAGGCGCTGTATGTGCGTATTCGCGCCTCAGCTCACGGGCCCAGACTCGTGGCGACTAGTTCAAATGAATCTGCGTAACAGATACGCTACGAGTTTCCAGGCGGCGCATGTGAACCGTCTTTGGCAAGAGTACATGGGAGCGCGCCAGGGTTCACAACGGTGTCTATCGTAAAGAGGCAGGAAACTTGCATTCGGCAACTTGTTGAATGCGTTGCAAGAAAAGGAATGGACTTGAACGTCGCGTTGTTTGATCGTAGCGTATTGGGCTGAGCGTGCTGTAGGACGCGAAAAGCGCACCCCTGTTCACTCGACAAGAGCGTACACCGAGTGCAGGAATCTATGCTGCACGGTATCTATCGAATCGTTCAGAACGACATACGAACTCCGAGAGTGGGCGTGCACTGTGAAACTGGTAGAGAGGAAAACGCTGAAACACGGCCGAATGCACTTCATGGTGTCCAGTACGCTGAGCGAACTTCACATACCGAGGCACTCGATGATCAGAGTCGTTGCTGTAGCGTACATCCAGCAGCCGTCGTAGGGAGACGCTCAAGCACATGCTGCACCGAGACTCTAATGCATCGATGAACCTACGGAAATGTCTTGCGCTTCCAGAATGTCTACCGGGTTGATGTCGAGCGAACGTTCAAGTAACTGTTTCGAACTCGGACGAGGGAACGTGTCGAAACAATGAAGCCTTTGGGTGAGAAAAAATGTGGCAAGGGTAGCTGGCATTGGATTCTCGCCTGAAGCAAGGCACTGATATGGTACATTTCGGAATGCAAAGTGACTGAAGCGCCCTATGTCTATATAGGTACCGGGACCAGTGTTCCTGTGTCATTGGTGAACAGTAAAGATGATCCAGTATTCGATACTTTGAGCATACTACATTTCGATGCAGCAACATGTCCGCACTTTTGCCCTGGAACGAAAGCGCACGACCGATAGGTCTCCTATCTGAAGATTCTCGTTCGAGGAAGGAACGAAAACATCGCGGATCAGGCCTTGTGATGGAAAGCATGCACTTGCACGGTAGCATTGAGAAGAACATCCAAGAAATTGTTGGCAAGGCTCGTTCCCTTCTGCTTGAATACTCGGATACCTAACAATGCAACGGATACCTAACAATGCACCAAACTGCTACTGCTACTGCCGCTGCTGCCAAAGGACCCGATACCTACTCGCCAGTTGCTAAGCAATGAACGATGTTATAAAGCGCCATAGCAGCTAGCCTGATCTTGCACGTTACCTGCATCAAAGCGCATGACTTTGTTTGCAGTGCTCCAGCACAACAGGCGCTTGAGTACGGCAAACGCCTGAGCGACGCTCTCGAGTTCCCCGGTCAATGGCATACAGCGGGCCGTCCGGAGTCTTGTTGGCATGCATAGACCGTGTGTGAACTTTCTCATCAAAAAAGGACGAGGTGGACTCCACGCTTGAACCTCAATCTGTTTTGCTCTCTGCATATGACAGCGCTACGGAGGCACAAAACACTCGAAACGGAAAACGCCCGTGGAACGCAACACGACGCGTTTGAGGTCAGCTTGAAGGCTTTCGAACTTGTTCGTTTCGAGTCTGGGATCACGCTTGCAGCGTATCGCCACAAACCGCAGGTGCGTTTCGTTTTTCCGCAGCCTCCGCCCGGCTGCTTCAGTGACACGATTCCGGTGGTATCCACGTATACGTATCTGCTGTTTCTGCAGAGTGCTTCTCGGATTTTATACCTGACGTGTTCAAACATCACCGCATTGGACGTGTTGTCGCAGGTCGCAGTGCTCGTGGTGCATTCGCAGTCCTGGGCAACGTGCTGCATCAAGGCCTGCACCAGAGCGACCTGCTCCTGATGCAATCCAGATACAGCGTGAGCGTGGATGCGCCTCACAAAGAAAACGTCGCCTACATTGCTTGTGGATGCCGTGGCCCGCCAGGTATCGCTTGTGGCAACCACTCTCGCAGCAACACATCCCAAGACGAGTCCCTGTTCCTCGCCTGATCCTTACACTGGGCAGAGCACGCGTGCTTGTGCTGCAGGCCCAGGCGAGGCGCAAGCCAGGTAACTCGAGATTTCAGATCCTCCTGAAAGAGCTCCATGATTCGAAAATCATCATCTGAACGACTGCGACATGCTCGAAAGTCCCACTCGAGGCCAAGGAAGAGTGCACAGCCGCAGGCCGCAAGCGTATGCGAAGCAACCAAGTGGTCAGGCCCCAAGGCAACTACCCAGGTGTCCGTTTCATCCTTTTTCCGCAGTATCGGCTGCGAGGTGTCAGTCTCATGATCTTGACTGGTTCCCTTGGAGAAGCAATCGGGGCGAGCCCCTTCAGGAGCCGTGTGCATTTCCTGGGACATCGATGAATATGCGGCAGCTATCCCATCGTGCCGGACAGTTTCCACGAGAAACTGCTGATCCGCGTCCGCACTATGATGCGCTACACTCCAAGGTTCATCGTGTGTGTAGGTACGAGCTGCAGGCTCAGAATCTTCGTCTTCGAACAGAGTGCGCTCGAGCGTCTCCACAAAACTCCGCATCGAAGTCAAAGCCTTCACGATCTCGACGACGTGTTCTCGAGGATCAGTCTCTACCTCAGGACCGAAAGAAACAAAAGCATATACTTGTTCGTGATCAGCAGCAAAACCTCGTTCTCGTTGTATCTTCTCGTCGGGACAAGTTGCGGTGTACACGAACAGCGTACCGCGCAGCTGCTGGCGTGGTGTGTCGCGCCAGCGCAACCACCACCATGGTTCCCGGAGGCTCTGTTGCACCTGCTCCTCTACACAATTGGACTCTAGATGATTGGCGTCATTCGTCATGCACCTCCCGTCGAGGGAACACCCCGTTCGCTCACTCCAAGCACCACGTCCGGCGCTGGGCAGTAGTGCTGTACCAGCGGCAGCGCAGAGGCGTCGAACTGGACCGCTCGCCGAACCGGGCACTTGCCCACGAAGCAACGCAGGTCAGTGGGCGTTCACAAGGCCTGGTCCAACTCGTGGATACTAGGGGCCTGTTTTGCGACCTGAAAACGTTGTTTCCTCTGCGCGAAACTCACTTTGAAGCCGTTGCGTATACGTACGCGAGAAACGTAGGGAGCACTGTCACGTCCGGTGCTAGCGCAGCTGGGATGCATGACGAGCGACAAGTTCGCTTTGCCCCGACGTCTTCTGGTCTACTGTGACTCATTGGCCCGACGGCAGCGACTCCTGGAGACGCATTCAGCGACACTGGTGCGTTTACGGGATGCGGGCTATCTGGTGCAGTTGCCGCAAGGCTGGAAACCGGAAACCGCCGCTGACTCGACCTCTGGCGTTGCGAGCGGAAACGTCACCGCTTTCGCAGTGCACTCCTTCTTCGTCGAGCTGGAACGCTATCGACATCAACAGCAACCAGGTGCTGCCTGGGTCGGACATACGCTCGTCCACGCACCTCTGCTCGAGTCGACGCAAGACCTGATACGATCTTTTGCGTTTCCCGACGGCACGGTTGTCGTGGCAGATCGTCAAGTTTCGGGTCGAGGGCGGCGTGGTGCGACCTGGGACTCGCCCGGTGGAAGTCTCGCGTTTTCGTTGCAACTGGAGCTGCAGAATGGGTGCGATCGACCCGTGCAGTTCATTCAGTATATCGCTGGACTTGCGTTAGCGGAAAGCATTCCCAATGAAAGTCCCGAGGCCGAGCAGGAGGCAGCGCGAGCGTTGCATATCAAGTGGCCGAATGATCTCCTTGTGGACGGTCTGAAAGTCGCCGGTATCCTGTGTGAGTCGAGCGTGTTTCGTGATCGCTTCACCGTCTACGTTGGTATTGGCGTGAACGTTGCCAATGCTGCTCCAACTGCTGCGTTGGCGCAGTTTTCATGGGCAAGTGCTTTGACGCGAGAGCGGTTGCTTGCGCGTTTTCTGGTAAGGTTTGAACGCTTCCTGACTATATTTCCTGATAAGGGCTGGGTGGCATCGGGTCTTGGGGCTCGCTATACTGCCAGGTGGTTACATCAGCGACAGCTCGTGCTGCTCGCGGAGACGAACCAGCGCGGGCGAATCATAGGTCTGAGTCAACAGGGCTGTTTGCTCGTTGAACTGGACCCGTTGTCTGGAGAACGTGGTCGCTCTGGGGCATCTGCTGTCGCTGGTCAGGCACAGTGCGAAGCAGGGACATGTTCCCAGTATATTGAAGTGGAGCCAGATGTCTCCAGTTTTGACTGGCAGCGTGGAATCGTGCAACGCAAGCAATGAACATATCGCTATTCAGGGAGATGTACGGAATACTCGGATCGCGACATTTCGCATCCCGCAATCACGAACGAATGTGATCAGTGAGTGGTCCGGAACCCCGCACTGGCACAATGGACGGTATCGGCATGGTATCTCGGAGCGTCCATGGATTCCAGGAAGAGTCGGACGGAACAGGCGCTGTTCAGCACCAGTCGCCGCTCTGAGCAAACATGCCTAGACCTCCTTTTGTGGAACAGAGCTTGCTATGTGCGCTTCACCTTGACGTTTTGAAACGCATCGTCGAGGCGTTTGCATATCCTTTTATGCCTACGCGACAGCATTTGTGAGTGGCCTCGGGCCTGCTGCCACAGTTGCGACTGAACGCATACGCATGAAGCGCGTGCCCGAGTTGCCCGCAGCAACCTGTCTACCTGATGGACGACGAGGCGCGAACGTTCATGACGGGATTCGCATCGATTTCGTCACTCCAGGTGCTCTCGATATCGTTTCCCAGAGTCCATTTCAGGGAAATAATAGGTAAGAAAGAACTGGCTGCAGTCATTTCAGATACAGACTTTGTCCTGATATCGACATGTGTCGTTGCAAAGCTCTGCATCCCTCGTTTATAGGGGTGTTCTCTTGATACAAACGTGTATGTCATATCCGTATCGGATGAAAATGCAATACTGAACAGTGCGCTCTGTTCTTAGCTTTCGATTGTTCACCAAACTTGTTTTAGACGTAAAGCCTTGGTATCCTGGTTCCAGTACTGCGGCATTAGGGATACATACCCCGTTTTAGAGCGAGAGGTCGTTTTCTTTCAAAATGGCTCCCGCGACGCCTTGCCGGTGGATTTCGATATATCGCCGGCATCACGACGATGCGCAACGCTCTCGACAAGGACTTGTTTACGTAACCGACATCACTATCCAGCTCAGTTGCATGAGCCCCCTGTCTTCTCCTTTGCTCGCGTTTGGCACGTTCGCGCCATACATTCTTCAAGTTTTATACATCTGTGTTGCAACGCAACCCACTGGGGCGTCCAATTGTGCCAACGGATCGATAGAGAAAAATAGGCAACGTCGTACTGTGATGACTTTTCACGGCCTCATGCCTCATGATTACCGCACTTGTCCGGTCAAATCATCGACTACTCTAGGATGACAATGCCTTCTCTGTTTCTGGCCGTCGATGCACCCGCATTCCATAACTGCAAGGTACCTCTTAGGACAGGGGACCTCAGACGCTCACATTCCTTCTCTTCCCAAGGAAAAGGGTCATGGACTCGAAATAAATAGTCACCGGCAGCGATCGCCCTCAGAGTCAATTGCGTCAAAGCTTTGCACGAACGCAGCGTAGACGAATCGGAATGGTACGACTTGTTCTCGAGCCTGGTTCTTCGTTCCCGTATCTGTTTCATTATATACGATGCCGCATTCCGCATATCCTCTATCCGTTAGAACAGCATGCGCTTGCGCATGCGGCAGAATGAATACTTTCCCAAAGATCGGTTCGGAAGATGCCCGTGATCGTACAGCACGGTACTAGACGCAGGAACGGATGCAGGTGTTGAAGCGAGCTTCCTGTACCCGTCAAGCGCATGTACAGAGCGATGAAGCAAGCCTTCGAGTGCCACGGGGCAGCGCACAGAGAAAAAGGAATCGGACTAGTAGTCATATATTAGAATACCTGACTGCCTTCATGAATAATGGCTGCGACATCTGCACCGATGCACGACACATTGAAGATGAACATGGCGAGCGAGGCGTCAACCACGACGTCCATATCTGCTCCAAGAGCGTCGACAACAATCGAAACGAACGAAATCTTGACTTGAACGATGCCATCATCACGATCATCATCATCATCATCCTTCGACTCCTGATCATGGAGCTCGAGGGACACCAGAGGCCAGCATCGTGAAAGCCGGAGATACGACAGAGAAGAAAGGAGGCAGTCGTTCAAAAATCCCGATAACGCTCATGTTGACAACACTGGGAACATACGCAGAATTTCGTATGTGCATCCGAGGTATCTATCTAGAAACTCTACCCTTTCTGTCTAACTAGAGTATGAAGCATCGACGTCTCATTGGAATGCAGCGCTGCCGATCCAGCGCAACCCCGAAGGACGTCGTGCGGCAAACCGTCGACGCTGTTACACCGGCGTTTGCGTTGTTGCAGGCACAAGGGCACCAACACAAGCGAGCAAGCAGTTCATGATCATCATCAAGTCGTTTCTTGGGGCTTACTGCTGTCTTAAAGTGTACACACAACGTTGATCTAGAAAAGACGGAGCTTTCAGAGAGCTGCTTCCGATTTGGACACCACGGGAAGGATCGCTTTCACCGGCTACCTCATTTAGCGAGTGCTCGCTTCCATTAACCGTGCGTCGCTTTTTCATCGAGCGAGCGAACACCAAGAAGCAGCTTTTATGAAACTGAATCAAGCGCATTCGTCTCAAGCTACCATGGCAAAGCGTCGGACCAGATCCACCGGGCACAGCAGCTCGGCACCGTCCGTCGTCGTTCAGGACAACGCACTACAGCAGGACATTTTGGCCGTGATGCAAGAAATTGGCCTCGAAAATCCGGTGCAGGACATCCAAACGCCTTCAGTACCAGAAGTCTCGCCCACGAGCTCTGCTGCTGGCTCTCAGCGAGGGAAGCGCCAACGTCTCGCAGCGGAGGTCGCTGCCGGGCCCCAGAGCACCGAGGGCATGCAGCGCAGGCACCATGAACCCGCCGGAACAACCGTGGAACACGCTACATTCGAAACGCGAATACCATCGAAACCGTTCATCGCGACGCCGCGTCTGCCAGAGCTACCCGTCCCGGTGAAAGCACTGCTCCGGGACGAAGACCTTCAAGCCGAGCACTGGTATGAAGCTATCCCGGCTGCTGTGCCGCCGCTCAAGTCCTCGTGTCAACCCAAGGCATCTGAGGAAGTCGCAGCAGACATCATTCGTCGTCTGGAAGAAACCGGCCTGGAAGCATTGCGTGCAGTGAGCCAACTCTATCATGAGCGGAAACAACGCCATGTACCGTCACGGACGCCGCTCAGTGGACCTGAGCTTGCATCCTTGCCGGCTCTGGGTGCTAAACAGCTGACCCTCATGGATCGCATTGCAACATTGGCTATGGATATCCGACGAGCACCGCTGTATTACCTGGATGAGCTGACGCAACTCATTGACTTGGCGACGACGACGTGCAAGAAACGGCGTAAGGAGCGATGGACGGCAATCGAAGCTCTGAAGGAGCTCTTCATCGAGCAGCTGCTTCCTCCGAGTCGGAAGCTGTGCGCTTTCCAGCAACGTGACTGGGCAACCTGGTATGCTGAGCAAGGCGCACAGTTGGTGGCGGTAGCGGTAACGAATGAGAGGACGTCACAGGCGCCACCATCAATGACGGCAACGGAACGTGCTCAGGTCTGCAGCGCGTTCCGAGTCCTCATGTTCAGTGCCTTCGAGTCCGCTGTGAAGGCCCAGTATGCGCGCTTTCTTGTCGAGGCACTCACGGATAGCGCTCAGGACCCGATAGAGTTCCTGGCGACGCGTGCACTCGGTGCCGCGTTGGACTTGCTGGTAGCTTGTCCCGAGCAAGAGCAAGCCCTGCTCGATCTGCTTGTTACCAAGCTGGGTTCACCCCATCGTGCACTTTCCAGCAAAGCGTACCATTCTTTGGAACTCTTGATCCAAAAGCACCATCCAGCAATGCGTTTGGTTGTTGCTCGGCATATTTTGCAGCTCGGTATCGAGTCGCTTCCGAACTTGACCACGGACCGTTCCAATCGTCTGCTCTACCTCTGCGTTCGCTTCCTGGCTCATGTGATGCTCCATCGAGACCGGCCTGGGGATCGAGCGTTTGCTGCAACGCTGCTCTCCTTTTACCTGGGCACCTTTCGAATCCTCCTGGAACGGCAGCGCTTTGACAGCCGTCTCTGCACAGCGGTGCTGGAAGGTCTCCAACGGGTGCTTCCCTTCATCCCTGAAGGCATCTCCAACAACAACAACAGGGATAACTCTGATTTTGCGCAGCAGCAAGAGACACTCAAGAACCAGATCGATGGGCTGTACCTGCTGGTGCACCGCGGGAACCTCGAGACCTCGATACGCTCACTGATGGTGCTTTATCGTCTCGGTGCAACGGATCGGTTTTATCGGGCACTATACGAGACGCTCGCATCACCCAGGTTATGGTATGCTGCTGGGTCTCGGATTACAGCGCTGTGTAATATCTGTTATTGGAGCATGAAAGCGGACACATGTGTCTCACGTCTGCTCGCACTGGTGAAACGTCTGTTGAGTTTGGCCCTGCAGGCACCGGCAGCGACGGCAGCAGGCATCTTGCTGATGCTCAGCGAGCTGATTTTTCGCTCAGGACAGGAAGCATTCCGTTTGGACGCGCAGAAGCAACTTTTGCGGATACGACAAGCATTAGGCGAGGGCTCGTCTGAAGAGCGCGTGGTAGCACCGCATCAGCGCACAGCGCCGAGGACGTTCGAAGCAACACCAGACCAAGTGCCGTCGACGTCGCTGGTAGTTGCGCAAACCGTGGATGCACGAGCGTCTGTTGTACGGACAGCAGCTCGACAAGAAAGCGCATCGAACTGGACGACGACGACGACAACGACAACGACAACGACAACCTACGATATGAGCAAGCGTGAGCCCAAGTTCGCGGGAGCGGAGGCAGCTGCATGGTGCGAGCTTGCGCTCCTGCGATGCCACTACCAGCCCACGGTAGCCGCTTTCGCGGAAGCACTCATTCAGGGTCAAGCGATTCACTACAAAGGGGACCCGCTCGAAGATCACGCTCATGCTGCGTTTCTTGATCGCTTGGTACGCAAAAAACCCAAATCATCGCCACCGATTGCCAGAATGCATAGCGCTTTCGCGGAGCCTCGTTCATTGCCGGGAACGCCTTCTGTCTTGGATGTGGCGACGGGACGCACAAGTGCAGCACCAGCGAGCACATCGCGTGAAGGCGCTGAGGTGCGGCACTTGCACACTGCCGACGCTGAGGTCATTCCCAGCATGGACATAGCACCTAACTTGCATGCGCTCTCTGTGCCCGCAGCTGAACGGTCGCCTCGCGGGCGAACGTCCATAATGGCGAATGGGATGCAAGGAGCTCCTCAACAGGTCGCACATCATCTCCGTATCGATAGCCTCGAGGCGAGTCATCGAAGCACAAGCGCCGACGAGTCCTCCTTAGCGCATAGCAGTGACGATGAAGAAGAGCAAGCCATATGGGCAGCGATGGAGGATTCACTCGCCAAACAGGGTATGCTGCTTTCGGATGACGACGACGATGACGACGACGATGACGACGACGAACTGTTATCTTCCGAGTCCGAGTCCGAGTCCGAGTCAGCGATACCACCAAGGCGTGCCGCTGCAACGCGTCCGCAGCGCACGTCACCGCATGCTGCTGCTCAAGGCACGCGAGCGCTGGGCGTTGTACCGACTACACGCAACGGGCCTCGAGGCGCTTCTGTTGCAAGCAGGAGCAAAAAGCCCAGCACCCAGCGGAAGCGTATTCGAGAGCCGGGGCGAGCCAGTCGGCGTGTTCCGGATCGATCCAAGGTACCACGTGCACGGCTGCTCTCATGAGGTAAAGTGAGGTAAAGCGCACCGTAAGAATCCTCGTGTTGCAGGAGTAGCGAAGATCACACGGCATGACCAGGCCAACACGTTTCACTGCGCACTGGTCACCGTCGTACGGTATCGCTAGCAACGCTTTCCGCGACACTTGTTTACATTCCAGAGCAGGAAAGCGTCATCGCGTTCGATGCTGCGTGCCATGACCTATCATCATCATCATGACGAGACAGCTTCCGAATAGAGAGAGCAGTCCACCAGCGGGCGCAGCCGTTGTATGCACACAGGCTTCGTCGCCAAGGCATCATAGGTAACATCGTTCGACTACGATGGTGTGTCTGCTGGTCTTGGTGCAGGTCGAGAAAGTACCGGCCCCCCGGACGGAAACACAGCGGCGCCTCTTGCGATAACCTGGTTCATTGAAAGCGTCAGCTGCGCACAAGGAATCACCAAAGGCGAGCTTGCGCGTGAGCAAGCATCCGCTGCCTGGCCTTCAAGACCGTACTGGTGATTTCATCCACGAAAGAGTATTCCTGGTACGGAAATGCCCAGGTACAGATCGATTTCGCGATTCGACGTATGCGGGAAAGCACAGCAGCGGTCTACGGGAATACGTCCAGTGCGCACACAAGTAGCTTCTAGGAAAGCGCTCCACGTGGGTACGTCTACCCAGAGCATATGTCAACGAAGGATCGCGAAAGGTCACCGCTTACCGCAACGATGCGCTTTGCTCGGATACTTTGGCTTGTTCATGCACACACACACACAAACGCAGAGAAACACATCCATCTATCCATCCATCTATCTATCCATATAGCGAACACTGCATTGGGCATCCCAGCGCCCTTTCGCAGTCGACAGACCTGTCTTGGATGCGGTTCGTTACCGCCGCTGCATTCCACGAAACTTGCACGACTTGAACAACACGCTGTGTCTAATTGCCGAGGCCGTTGCGTTGCTGAACTTGTGGCTGCTCCGTTCGTCCATCTGGAATCTCGATAAACTGCATCACATCGCCTTCACGCAGCCACATTTGGTCACAGCGGTAGTAGCCGCGGCGTTCAAACTGAATCACCGAACCCACCGAGAGCAAACGAGTATTGATATCGGCCCAGACGGGAGTGATTCGTTTGGAAACCTCGTTGGGAACGGCGTACGTGGCAAGTTCGTCGCCTTCTTCGAGTTTTTCCTTGTTCAATACGTACCCGTAACGAACGAGCTCTGCGAGAACGAGCTCCGGATCCATCGTTAACCATGTCAGTTTCTTGGTCTTCTTGAAATCCCTATCTTCGGGCATGAAACGTAGCGATAGCCGCCTAGCTGGGCGATCCACTTCCTCAACGCGAGCGTTGCCAAGATCCATGAGCGTCACGATCTCACCGATGGTGAGCGATTCAGCATCGTCGGGTTCCAGAATGATGCTAGTTCCAAGTACCAGCACCTTGGTGCCCAGCTCGGGGTTCTTCTTGTGACGTGGAACACTCCGCAGGAGTGGCTCCGAATCAGCGCGCTGGTGCCAGTCCGGCAACGACTCCAGTCCCGTGAGCGTCGCAGCCCAGTGCTCGTGACGTGCAATCGCTGTATGCCGAGGGGCTATCGGATCGATTACCCGCTTATTTGTTGTCCATATCTTGTCCCACTGCTGGAAGGTGATGTTGCGGCTGGGGCCCTGCGAAAGGATGAATGCACGGAGCGCATTGACGTGCATGCCACGCCTCAGGATGCCGCGCACCGTTGGCATACGTGGATCATCCCAACCGTCCACATAGCCGTGATCGACTAGCCAGGTTAACTTGCGTTTGCTCAATACCGTATACACGAAGCTGAGACGTGAATAGGTCCAGACTCGAGGGCAGCGTAGACCTGCCGCTTGGCACATCCAGATATATTGGGCCTCACGATCCTGGTATTCGCTGGTACGCAAGGCATGTGTGACACCCTCGAGAGAGTCCACAATCGGACATGCAAAGTCGTATGACGGATATACCCGGTACCGGGTGCCGGTCCGGTGGTGTGAAACTGCTGTTCCAGCACCGGTTTGAGCGTCGGCAGGCGCTCCGGCAATACGATAGATGACCGGGTCACGGAGTGAAGCGTTCTTTGATTGCATATCAATCTTAGCCCGGACACAACAACCGGATGCCTCTGGCAGACCCTCTTTCATAGCCTTCCACAAACGGAGGTTTTCCTCAACGCTCTGATTGCGATAGGCGCTCTCAATGCAATGCAGACGCTGTTCGCGCATGACAGCAACCTCTGTACGGTCTACGTAGGCGTTGCCGTCTCGAATAAACTTTTCGCACCACTCCAGGAGCACATCGAAGTAGTCACTCGTCCATTCGATGCGATCAGGCCGAACGTCGAGTGCTGCGCAATCAGCCAGGATGCTCTCCTCGTACTCCATTTTCTCTTTCGAGGGATTGGTATCATCGAATCGCAGGATGAGCTCACCACCGTAGATCCGTGCAAAATAGTCGTTCAGGAGCAGCGCTTTGGCATGGCCGATGTGCAGGTAACCAGATGGCTCTGGCGGAAAGCGCGTCACCACACGGCCAAACTGAGCGTCCGGCAACTGGATATCAAAAGAGGCAGCTGCTCCAACCAAACGCATCACCTGATCCCACCCGCCTACCGTCTGGGAGAGTGCATCTGCCGCTCGTTCCAGCGCAGATGCTATAAATGGCTGATTCTCCATGAAGTTCATCCACCGGGCCAGGTGAACAAACTTGGTGCGCGCTTTCCCGAGAGTGTCGGCAGGCAGAACACAGAGTTCCGCCTCTACCAGATCCATCAGGTGACCTTTGGGGTTCCCCGCTTGCTGCTCGAGCTTTGCGCGCTGCCCAGCGGTGAGCCCTCGGCGATTTCGAAGCCGTGCGAACAGGTAGAGATCAGCAACCGTTGGCTCGTAGTCTACGAGAAAACTGCGCAACACGAACCTTTCATCGAGTGCTGCTAGATACGCCTCTAGCGCAGCGCCAGCCAACGAGCCTGTGCGAGCGAGTTCCTTGATCGTACTGCGTGTTTCATCCATGCACGCTTTTACCAGTGACTCGATGACCGGTGTCCAGCCAAGCAGTGCGCGCATTGACCCGTCCATGTGAAGGATCCTGGCCAATTCCAGAGACACCTCATAGTCTCCGGTAATAAAGTTTGCGTTTTGAAGCTCCGGCAGCGACACGTCTCTGGACAACGACACCGTTATGTCCACAGGCCACGCTATTTGCGCGTTTTCAACATAAGAGACGATAAGGCTTGCAGCGTGCAGCTCTCCGTTAGCCGGTAGACGCAACGACCAGTGGTCGCGTGAAGTGTCATCAGTACTGGGCACCATGAATGATCTCAGCTGCAAAGCCCAGCTGAGAACGTCACCGGTTGTGGTATGGAAGCCAAGAGCTGACGAGTTTTCGACGCGCCGCAGCGTCGATGCTACGATCGGGATTCAAGCAGCAGTGGGCGCTTTTCGAGGAGGAGTCAGCTGATTCGTTGGTAGGAATAACGAGGATTTCTTTTGTTCTTTTTGACGGAAAGATTGTTTATAGGAATCCTTGGGAGCCCATACTGATCAGCGCACGTTAGCTTCTAGGGAAGCGCGTGGCACAGAGCTTCGTGGATACGGCACGAGACGGCTCGGGGGTAGATTTCGAAGGTTGCGTTTCATTATCAGGAATCGCAATCTAATGGAAGACAGCGCACTTTATGTATGCATGAAATAAGTTCAGTATGCAACGAATCATTGTCTTGCAACAGAGTGAGCACTGGAGGCGCCTCCCAAAGAGACCCTGGGTGCTCTGAAAGCGCTTCGACAATACGTCAGCGTTGGAAAAGACCTGATTTCGGAAACAGATAAGAGAAGCAGAACCTTCGCATATGTTTCGCAGGCCGATGATGTATCAGCGTTGGCAAAAAGACCTGTTTTCGGAAACAGATAAGAGAAGCAGAAC
>Ga0080006_1255395_pt1 | contig 26142 bp, 22 predicted proteins | sample RS3BMetagenome_FD_69209 | JGI IMG/M metagenome (GOLD analysis project Ga0080006, IMG submission 69209) | Ferric oxide microbial mat and aquatic microbial communities from Rainbow Spring, Yellowstone National Park, USA - RS3B (SPADES... ...
GAGGGGCGCGCCCGCCGCCGCCCCGCGCGGCCACCGCCGTGCGGCCGGCGGTCCGGGCCCGGGTCCTCGTGGCGGCCGCCGTCGCCGGGCGCGAGGCGAACGGCGGCGGCCCGGGGACCCCGGCCCGCCAGCTCGACGCCAACCGGCCTGCCCGGAGCCCCGCCAGGACCCCGGCGGGCGGCGCCGCCAGCACCAGCACCACCACGACCACGACCACGACCCGACCGACGCCCGCCGCGGCGGCCGGCCCGGGCAACCCTTCCCTCGGCATCTACGCCGGCGGCGGCAACGTCGCCGCCGCCGAGCAGGTGGCGGCCGCCCTCCCGTTCCCCTACGCCCTCGACTACCTGCCAGGGGACAGCTGGCAGACCATCGCCGACCCGTCGTGGACCCTCGCCCGCTGGGCCGGTTCCAGCTTCTCGATGATCTGGGGCGTCCCGATGCTGCCGTCGACCGGCGGCACGCTGGCGGCCGGGGCAGCCGGGGACTACGACGAGACCTTCTACGAGCTCGGGCAACGCCTCGTGGCCGCCGGGCAGGGCCACGCCATCGTGATGATCGGCTACGACCCGACGGCGACTGCCAACCCGTGGGCGGTCGCCTCGCTCTCGTCAGCCCGCCAGTACGTCGAGTACTGGCGTCAGATCGCCACCGCCCTGCGCTCGGTCCCCGGCGCCGCCTTCCGGCTCGAATGGGATGTCGCCGCCGGGCCGGCGGCGGTGCCGCCGACCGCCCTTTACCCCGGCGACGCCTACGTCGACATCGTGGCCACCGACGCCTTCGACATCCCGGCACCGACCGCCGTCGCCGACAGCTGGTCCGCCCAGGCGGCGATCACCGACGGCCCGAACTGGCTGGCCCGCTTCGCCGCGCAGCACGGCAAGGAGCTGATGATCGCCAAGTGGGGGCTGGTCCCCAAGGCCGACGGCGGGCGCGGGGACGACGTCGGGTTCGTCGGCCAGTTCCTCACCTGGTGCGCCCGGCACCAGGTGGCGGCCGCGGTCCTCTGGGACGACGGTGACTGGGGGTTGACCGGCGGCAACTTCCCGGCGGCCGACGCCGCCTTCACCCGCCTCGAGCAGTCGGGCGGACATCCGGCGGGGACAGCGGGGTCGACGGCACCGTGAGGCCCTTTGAGCTGGGGCGGAGGACCGGGACGCCAAGACGACGGCGGTGGGACGCGCCGGCCGTACCCTGCCTGTGACCGCCGGCGAGCCGACGCACCGGCAGCCACGGACGAGGGAGCAGGTGGCGTGGACGCCTCGACAGCGGAGATCGTGACCATGGAGAACACCTCACACGGGGGCGTGATGACGCTCCTGCGGATGGCCCGGACCCGTTGCGGAGCGTCGCTGGCCTTCGCCGCCCTGCGCAACGGCGACGGTCGGTTCGCCATCGCCGCCTTCCCCCCACTGGGCGACGACGGGCCCTGGAGCATCGAGTCGATCGAGGAGCTGGCCCACCACACCTGGGAGGACCCGTCGCTCCTCGGCGGACCGGTGCTCGTCCGCACGACCCGGCTGCCCGGCCCCACGTGGGCCGACGACGAGCAGCAGGCGAAGCTGGCCGCCGTGCCCTTGAGCGACCCCTCGACGCCGGAGGTGCCGTGGGGCCTCCTCTGCGTCGCCGAGCCGCTGAAGGGCTACTTCGAGCACGACGAGCTCGAAGCGCTCAGCGCCTTGGCGCTCCGGCTGACGTCCTACCTGCGGGCGCGCCAGGAGCTCTTCGACGGTGGTGACGTCGAGCCGGTGAGCGCCGGCGACGCGGCCGAGATGGCGGCCGAGATGGCGGCCGCCGACCAGCCGGGCGACGGGCACCCGACCACGAACGGCTCCACCAACGGCCACAGCAACGGCCACGCCACCGTCCACGGGAGCGTGCAGTCGGCCGCCGAGGCGCCGCCGCTGCCCTCGGAGGCGGCGACCGCCGTCGCCGAGGCGCTCTCGCCCGAACCCGGGACCGGCCTGCTCGGCGTCCCGTCGCTCCTCGCCCACCTCGGTCGGATGCTCGCCGAGCGTCGACCCGGTCGCTCGGTCGGCGTGCTGGTGGTCGAGTTGGTGCCGGTCGCCCCGGCCGAGACGGTGTCCGAGGCGGTCCTGGCGACGGCAGCGACCGCCCTGCGTGCCCAGGTGCGCGGCGACGATCTCGTCACCAGGCTGGGCCGCCGCACGTTCGCCGTGGCGGTCGAGCTGCGCGGGGTGGGCGAGCCGGTGGCGGTGCGCCAGCGGATCGTCGACACGCTGAGCGCCGCGATGTCGTCGCTCCCGCTCTCCCCGACGATCCGGTCCGCCCTGGCGGTGGCGGACGGGTCGTCGGGCGCCGAGGAGGTCCTCCGCCGTGCCGCCGGTCTGCTCGCCGACTGAGCAGCTCGCGGACGTGGTCGACCGTGACGTTCGGCGCTACGCCGGTCCACCACCGCTGGCCCCCGGGTTCGTCGTCCCGTCGGCCCTGCCGAGCCGCCCAGGCCCCCCCGGTGCGGCCGCAGCGGACACGGGGCCGAAGCCGGCCGCCGGCAGCTCGCTCGGCAAGCTCGCCGTCCGGGGGGGCGCCTACCTGGTCGGCCGCGAGGCGATCGGGATGGTCATCCGACTGGCCGGGGTCGTGGTGACCGTCCGCGAGATCGGCCCCGCCAACTACGGCATCTACAGCGCTGCCGCCGCCTACGTCCTGTTCATCGCCGGCCTCGCCCAGCTCGGCGCCGAGATCTACCTGATGCGCCAGCCCGGGACGGTCGAGAAGGCCCGCTACGACGAGGTCTTCACCTTGCTGCTCTGCACCTCGGTGGTCGTCACGGCGGTGGCGTTGGCGCTGACCTTCGCCATCGGCCCCTACCTCCGCCCCCACGGCGTCCTGCTCCCGCTGCGCGTCCTCCTCCTCGCCACCCCGATCAACATCCTGTGGGCGCCGGGCCAGGCCTGCATCGAACGCCGCTTCGGCTACCGGCAGATGGGCGTGCTCGAGGTGATCGGCGACGTGGCGCTCTACGGCACCGCCATCCCGATGGCGGTGCTCGGGTTCGGCGCCTGGTCGCTCGTGGCCGGGTACATCGCCTGGCAGACCTGGCTCTTCGCCGGCAGCCTCATCATGTCGGGTCTCCGGCCGCGCTGGCGCTGGTCGACCGCCACCTCCCGCGAGCTGATCCACCACGGCCTCAGCTATTCGTCGGCCAACTGGATCCTGCGGCTCCAAGGCCTGGTCAACCCGCTGGTGGTCGGCACCGTCGCCGGGGCGGCCGGGGTCGGCTTCGTGGCGTTCGCCCAGCGGCTCGTCGACACCGTCGGCTTCGCCCAGCGGGGTGCCTACCGACTCGGGCTGGTGGCGATGTCGAAGGTCCGCGACGACGAGCAGCACCGCCTGCGCTACGGGCTCGAGCGCGGCTCGCTGCTGCAGCTGATCGCCCTGGCGGTGCCGTTCGGCTGCTTCGGCATCGCCGCCCACTGGGTCGTGCCGGCCCTGTTCGGTGCCGAGTGGGCCAGGGCGATCCCGGTGTACAGCCTGCTCGCGCTGTGCTCGGTGATGAACGCCAGCTGCCTCATCCAGAACACCCTGCTGCTCTCGCGGGGCCAGAACCTGAGGGTCGCCGGAGGGGCGGCGGTGCAGACGGCGGTCACGGTCGTCGCGGCGGTGGCGCTGGTCCCGGTGCTGGGCATCGACGGCTTCGGGCTGGCCAGCGTGGTCGCCCTGGTGGACCTGGCCTACACCAACCACATGGTCCGGCGGCTGACCGGGTTCAGCTACCGGTCGATGGTGCCGTTCGCCCTGGCGCTGTGCCCGCCGGTGCTGATGCCGCTCGTCCCGCTGGCCGCCGCGCCGTTGCTCTTCCTCCCGATGGCGGTGGCGGCCACCCTGCCGTCGGTGCGCAGCGAGGTGGTCCAGTTGGCCACCCTCGTCCGATCCTCGCTCAGGCCGGGCACATGACGAGGCCCGACCTCACCGACCAGACGTGCCGGGTCGGCGTCGACCTGGTGGCCGTCGACGACGTGGCGGCGTCGGTCGAGCGCTTCGGCCAGCGCTACCTGTCGCGGGTGTACACCGACCACGAGCGGGCGAGCTGCCCCGGCGAGCCGGTGGTGGCGGCGGCCGGACTGGCAGCCCGATTCGCCGCCAAGGAGGCGGCCCTCAAGGTCCTGCGGCCGGTCGGACCACGCCCGCAGTGGCGGTCGATCGAGGTGGTGCGCCAGCCCAACGGTGCCTGCGACCTCGCCCTGCACGGCGAGGCGGCCCGCCTGGCGGCGTCGGCCGGCGTCCGGCAGCTGGCGGTCAGTCTGACCCACGAGGCCGGGATGGCGGCGGCGGTGGTGGTTGCGATGTGCGATCCCGCGTCGCCCCTGGTCCATCCCACCGAGGGATCGATGAAGCAAGGAGAATGAGCAGATGGACGACGAGATCCGCCGCGTGCTGCGCGACCACGGAAAGCTGCCCTGCGAGGTCGAGGGCCTCGACGACGACGCCGACCTCTTCCAGGCGGGGCTCACGTCGCACGCCAGCGTCAACGTGATGCTGGCGCTCGAGGAGGCGTTCGACGTCGAGTTCCCCGAGCCGATGCTCCGCAAGGCCACCTTCGAGTCGATCGGCGCCATGCGACGGGCGCTGTCCGCGCTGACCACCGCCGGGGTGCCGTCGTGACCGCGCTGGGGGTCGCACCGAGCGACCTGGCGCAGCGGGCCCGGAGGATCGGCGAGGGGATCGCCGGGCCGGCCGCCGACGACGTCGACCGCCAGGCGCGCTTCCCGACCGAGACGATCGGGGCGCTCAAGTCCGAGGGCATCCTCGGTGCCCTCGTGCCACCCGAGCTCGGCGGCTGGGGAAGCTCGCTGACCGAGGCCGGCGACACCGTCTTCGCCATCGGCCTGCACTGCGCCTCGAGCGCCATGATCCTGGCGATGCACCATCTCCAGGTCGCCTGCCTGGCCCGCCACGGCCGCAACCATCTGCTGCGCGACTTCCAGCGTGACGTGGTCGAGCGCCAGCTGCTCCTGGCCTCGGCGACCACCGAGGCGGGGGTCGGCGGCAAGCTGCGCACCAGTCTCTGCGCCGTCGAGCGAGACGGCGACCTCGTGTCGCTGACCAAGCAGGCACCGGTGATCTCCTACGGTGCCCAGGCCGACGCCGTGCTGGCCACCGCCCGGCGCACCGCCGAGAGCCCGCCGAGCGACCAGGTTCTCGTGCTGTGCCGCCCCCCGGGCCTGGTGCTCGAGCAGATGAGCGAGTGGGACACCCTCGGGTTCCGCGGGACCTGCAGCCCGGGGTTCATGCTCGAGGCCAAGGGTCCGGCCGATCAGGTCCTGAGCGATCCGTTCGCCGACATCGCAGCGCAGACCATGCTGCCGGTGTCCCACATCCTCTGGGGCCACGTCTGGCTCGGACTGGCCGCCTCCGCACTGGCCCGGGCCCGCAGCTACGTGCAGGGCGAGGCCCGCAAGCAGCCAGGTGTGGCGCCGCCCGGCGCCCTGCGCCTCGCCGAGGCGATGACGCTCTACCAGCAGATGGCGTCACTGGTGCACGGGGCGGCAGAGCGCTACGACCAGCGGCCGGCCGGCGAGCCGGTCGGGATGGGCGACTCGGTGGCCCTCAACTCGCTCAAGGTCGGTGCCTCCAGCCTGGTGATCGACATCGTCTCGCGCTCCCTCGCCATCTGCGGCATGGCCGGCTACCGCGAGGGCTCGCCGTACAGCCTCGGTCGCCACCTCCGCGACGCCCACGGCGCCGCTCTCATGGTGAACAACGACCGCATCCTGGGCGACAACGCCCAGATGCTCCTCGTCTACAAGGAGCATCCATGAGCACCGGCCTCCGTCCTGCGACGCCGGACGCCGAGTACGCGTCCTTCCGGTCGCGTCTCTTCGAGGCCGGGCTCCTGCTCGAGACCGGCATCGACGGTCTCTACGGGCGGTCGGACGGCTATGAGGAGGTCGTGCGCGCGCTCGACGCGATGGTCGGGCGGTGGGCGTCCGAGCTCGGCGCCACCGTCGTCCACTTCCCTCCGGTGCTGGCCCGCTCGACGTTCGACCACACCAACTACCTCCAGTCGTTCCCCGACCTCATGGGGTCGGTGCACGTCTTCCGTGGCGGCGACCGGGACCACGCCGAGCTGCTTCGGCGGGTGGAGGCCGACGCCGACTGGCAGGCCCTGCTCGAGCCGGCCGAGGTCGTGCTCGCCTCCGCCGCCTGCCACCCGGTGTACCCGCTCTGCACCGGGCGCCTCCTTGACAGCGGCCGCCTGTTCGAGATCCACGGTTGGTGCTTCCGTCACGAGCCGAGCGTCGACCCGGCCCGCCAGCAGGCCTTCCACATGCACGAGGTGGTGCACGTCGGGACCCCCGAGAGCGCCGAGCAGCACCGGGACCGGGGACTCGAGCGCGGGCTGACGATGCTGGCCGACCTGGGGCTCGACATGGCGGCCGTCGCCGCCAACGACCCGTTCTTCGGGCGTCTCGGGGCGATCATGGCCGCCGGACAGTTGGAGGAGGCGCTCAAGATGGAGGGGGTCACCCCGATCTGCTCCACCGAGCGCCCGACCGCCGTGATGTCGGCCAACTACCACCGCGACCATTTCGGCCTGCCGTTCTCGATCGAGACGCCCGACGGCTCGGTGGCCCACAGCTCCTGCGTCGCCTTCGGCGTCGACCGGATCGCCCTCGCCCTGCTGCACGCCCACGGCCTCGACCCGGCGCGCTGGCCCGCCGAGGTCAGAACGCGCCTCTGGCCGTGAGCGGCGGTCCGGCGGCGATCGTCGCCCTCGACCCCGCCGCCTACCGGCCGCATCCCCTCCACGACGAGTCGCGGACCTTCCGCGAGACCAACTGCGCCGTCGACCTGTGGATCGAAGGCCTCCATGCGCTCGGCCTCGACCCGATGCCGGCGCTGGCGGTGACCCTCGGCACCGATTTCGACGGCGACCAGTGGCGGATGTTCAAGCTGCCCGCCGAGGACCTGCGCCGGCTCTATGGCATCGAGACCGACGAGCTCAACGTCTGGAAGGCCCTCGTCACCCACGTCGACGAGCAGATCGCGCTCGGGCGCCTGCTCATCGTCGACGTCGACGCCTGGCACCTCCCCGACACCGCCGGGCTCACCTACCACGCCGTCCACCACAAGACGACGCTGATGGCCCAGATGGTCGACGTCGCCGGACGGCGTCTCGGCTACTTCCACAACACCGGCTACCACGAGTTGTCCGGGGACGACTTCGACGCCTTCCTCGGCCGACCCGGCGAGGAATGGGGCGACCGGCTGCCGCCGTATGCCGAGAGCGTCCGGCTCGACCGGCTGAGGAGCCAGCCCCCGAGCCCCGAGCTGGCCCGCGCACTGGCGGCCGAGCACCTCGGCCGCCGGCCCGCCACCAACCCGATCAGCCGGATGGCCAAGCGGATCGACGAGGACGTCGCCTGGCTCACCGGGCGAGACCTCGACGACTTCCATCGCTACGCCTTCGGCACGTTGCGCCAGTGCGGCGCCAACGCCGAGCTGGCCGCCTCGTACGTCGAGTGGCTCGGCAGCCTCGACGGCGCCCTCGACGGCACCGACAGGGACACGGCGGAGGCGGCCGAGGCGTACCGGTCGATCGCCGCCGGGATGAAGGCAGCCGAGTTCACCCTGGCGCGGGCGGTCCGCGGCCGGCGGGCCGACGTCGCCGAGGCGATCGGCGCCTGTGCCGAGGCGTGGGAGGCGGCGACCGCCCGGCTCGTCCGCCGCTACGGGGCGTGAGGGGCGGGCGGTGGACCTCCTCTCGGGCGCCCAATGGGAGTGCACCGCCACCGCGCCGGGTGCGGCCGGGGAGCCGGCCGAGCTGAGCGACGCGCTCTGGTGGTGGCCGGCGGCCGTGCCGGGCACCGCCGCCGGGAGCCTGGCCGGGGCCGGCGTGGCCGACGCCGGCGATCGCGACTACGACGATCAGGACTGGTGGTTCCGCTGCCGGTTCGACGCCCCCACCACCGGCACCGGTCGCCTCCGTCTCGGAGGGCTGGCGACCGTCGCCGACGTCTGGTTGAACGGGCGCCACCTGCTGCACAGCGAGAACATGTTCCGCGCCCACGACGTCGGCGCCCCCCTCGAGCCCGGGACCAACGAGCTCGTCGTGCGGTGCGCTGCCCTCTGGCCGCTCCTCGGTCGGCGCCGCCCCCGGCCGCGCTGGAAGACCAACCTCGTGCGCCACCAGAACCTGCGCTGGTACCGGACGTCGCTCCTCGGCCGGATCCCGGGTTGGACGGTGGTGCCGCCGGCCGTCGGGCCGTGGCGCCCGGTGACCCTCGAGGTCGTCGACGGGCCCCTTGTGCTCGAGCGCCGGCTCCACGCCCGCTGCGAGGGCGACGGCGGGCTGGTCGAGCTCGAGGCCAGGCTGACCGGCGTCGACCCGGCCGCCGTCGCCACGCTGCGGGTCGGCGCCGCCACCGCCGCCGTCGTCCTCCGCCCCGGTCAGGCGACCGGCGCCGGCACGTCGGAGACGCTGGGGGTCGCCTCCCTCCGACTGCCCGAGGTGGCCCGCTGGTGGCCCCACACCCATGGCACGCCGGTCACCTACCCGGTCGCCCTGGAGGTCGGCGGCCGCACCCTGCCGCTCGGCGCCGTCGGCTTCCGCACCGTGACGGTCGACCGGCGCGACGGCGCCTTCGAGCTCGTGGTGAACGGGGTGCCGGTCTTCGTCCGTGGGGCCGGCTGGATGCCGCCCGACCCGGTGCGGCTCACCACCGAGCCGTCCCGCCGGGACCACCTCCTCGAGCTGGCGAGGGCGGCCAACCTGAACATGCTGCGGGTGCCGGCCACCACCGTCTACGAGGACCAGCCGTTCTTCGACGCCTGCGACCGGCTGGGGATCCTCATCTGGCAGGACTGCATGATCGCCTTCTGCGACCCGCCCGAGGACGAGGACTTCGTCGACGACCTCACCGAGGAGCTGCACCAGCACTTCACCGCCATGAGCGGGCACCCGTCGCTGGCGGTGGTGTGCGGGAGCCAGGAGGTCGAGGAGGTGGCGGCGATGAACGGCCTGGCGCCGGGGCGCCGGGCGGTCGCCCTGACCGACAAGACGGTGCCGTCGCTGCTCGAGCGCCTCCTGCCCGACGTCCCCTACGTCACCTCGAACCCCACCGGCGGCGACCTGCCGTTCCGCATGGACACCGGGGTGAGCCAGTACTTCGGCGTCGGCGGCTACCTCCGCCCGCTCGACGACGCCCGCCTCGCCGGTGTCCGTTTCGCCGCCGAGTGCCTGGCGCTGGCCGTGCCACCCGAGCCCGCCACCGTCGAGGCGATGGGCGGGGCCCACCTGGCCGGCCACGACCCCGGTTGGAAGCGGGCGATCCACCACGACGCCGGGCGGTCGTGGGACATGGAGGACGTCCGCCACCACTACCAGCAGTTGCTCTTCGGCACAGACCCACTGGCCGAGCGCTACCTCGACGCCGAGCGGGCGCTCGAGCTCGGCCGCGCCACCTGCGCCGAGCTCGTGCGGCGCGTCTTCACCGAATGGCGCCGCCACCGCTCGACCTGTGCCGGCGGGCTGGTGATCGCCTTGCACGACCTCCGCCTGGGCGCCGGCTGGGGACTGGTCGACCGGTGCGGGCGACCGAAGGCCCCGTGGTACGCACTGCGGAGGGTGGCCGCGCCGGTGACGGTGCTTTTGACCGACGAAGGTCTGAACGGCCTCCGGGCCCACGTGGTCAACGACACCGACCGGCCGTTCGCCGGCGTCCTCGAGGTCTCCCTCTACGCCCGCGGCGAGCTCCTCGTCGAGCGCGGCTCGGCGCCGGTCGAGGCGCCGGGACGCTCGGTCGTGGCGGTCGACGCCGAGGGGCTGCTCGAGGGGTTCAGGGACATCGGCTACGCCTACCGCTTCGCCCCGCCGGCCCACGACGTGGTGCTCGTCCGGCTGCTCGGGGCCGACGGGTCACCGGTCGCCGAGGAGGTCCACCTGCCGGTCGGCCAGGCGCGCCCGGTCGAGCCCGACGTCGGCCTCGAAGCCGTCGCCCGGCGTGCCGGCGGCGGCTTCGAGGTGGCGGTGTCCACCCGCCGTTTCGCCCAGTGGGTCGCCGTCGAGGTCCCGGGCCATCTCCCGCTCGACTCATGGTTCCACCTGGCACCGGGGACCTCCCGCACCGTGGCGCTGGTCGCCGACCCGGCGGCGCCCGACGAAGCGAGCGGCGGCGGGCTCCGAGGGAGGGTGCGAGCGCTCAACTCGGCGGCCGGTGCCCGGCTGGCGGTGGCGTCGTGACCGAGGGCACGCCGATCTGGTTCGGCCCCGACGAGCGCCCGCTGTTCGGGTGGGTGCACGCGCCGGACAACGGGCGCTCCGACGGTGCCGTCGTCCTCTGCCCCCCGCTCGCCCGAGAGCTGACGAGCGCCCATTTCGCCTACCGCCGGTTGGCACGGGCACTGGCCGCCGCCGGGCTCACCGCCGTCCGGTTCGACTACGACGGGACAGGTGACTCGGCCGGCGACGACGACGACCCCGACCGGCTCGGGGCGTGGCTGGCGAGCGTCGACGAGGCGATCGCCCTGGCCCGGCGGACCGGTGCCGAACGGGTGTCGCTGGTCGGCATGCGGATCGGCGCGCTGCTGGCGCTCCGCGCCGGCGCCTGCAACGAGGTGAGCGCCGCCGTGCTGTGGGACCCCTGCTCCTCGGGCCGCCGGTTCTTGAAGGAGCAGCGCGCGATGTACCTCGTCAACTACGGGTCCGACGACCGGCCGGCGGTCGACGCAGGGCCGGACCAGCCGGTCGAGCTCCCCGGCTACCGCTACACCGCCGAGACCGCCGGTCAGATCCAAGCGCTGACCGCGCCGGCCCCGGGTGCGCCCACCCCGCCACGTCTGCTGGTGCTCACCCGCCGGGGGCGCCGCCCCGCCCCGGACCTGGCGGCCGGCCTGGCGGCGGCAGCCGTCGAGTGGGAGGAGATCGACGGACAGGACGAGCTGCTCGATGTCGAGCCGCTCCGCCAACGGCTGCCCGACGCCACCATCGACCGGATCACCGCGTGGCTGCGCGACGCCACCTTGCCGAGCGACCGTCCGGTGACCGTACCGGCGTCGGGCGACGCCAGAGTGGCGGCTCCTGGCGGCATCACCGTCGTCGAGCGGGCGCGGCGCCTGGGCGAGGTCGGCCTGTTCGGCATCGAGACAGCGCCGGCCGACGGCAGTCACCTCGGCCCGACGGTCCTGATGCTCACGGCCGGCAACGACTGGCACGCCGGACCGAACCGGCTCTGGGTCGTGCTGGCCCGTCGGTGGGCGGCGCTCGGGGTGCGGAGCCTGCGCTTCGACGCCTCGGGGCTCGGCGACAGCCCGGTGCGGCCGGGGCAGCCCGAGCATGTCGTCCGGGCCCCCGAGGCCTTCGACGACGTGGCGATCGCCGCCGAGTCGGTCGAACCCGACGACCCGTCCAACGTCGTGCTCCTCGGTCTGTGCTCGGGCGGCTACCAAGCGCTCGACAGCGCGTTGGCGCTCCTTCCGCGAGCGGCACTCTCGGTCAACCCGGTGCTGCGCTTCAACCCGCCGGAGGCGGCGACCGGCGCCGTCGACCCGCGCCGGCGGATCCACCTCCCGATCGGCACCCTCGGGCGGGTCGTGCGCCGACGGGGCCCGGTCGCGTTGCGCCGGCTCGCCCGGGTGCTCGGCTGGTGGGCGACGAACCGTCTCCGCCCGGGCGGCCCGGCGTCGTGGTTGGGGGAGCTCGTGGCCGGCGGGGTGGACGTGCTGTGCATCTGCGGTGAGCACGAGGGGCGCCAGCTCCTCGAGGGCAGCCGCCGGTCGGTCGACCGGCTGGCCGCCACCGGACGGCTGCGCGTCGACGTCGTGGCAGGACTCGACCACGCCCTGCTCCCGTGGGAGCAACGGGAGGCGATCGCCGACATCCTGACCCGGCACCTCGTCGACCACGTGCTCGTCGCCGGGGGCGGGTGTGGGTCGGCCACGCCGGCACCTCGTCGCCGCGAACCGGCCGGGGTCAGACGATGACGGCGTCGAAGGTCGCTCCCCGGGGCCCCCGCGTCGCGTTGGTCCACGACTTCCTCTCCCAGCTCGGCGGCGCCGAGCGGGTGGTGCTCGAGCTCTCCCGCCTCTTCCCGGACGCGCCGATCTTCACCTCCTTCTACCGGCCCGAGGTGACGTTCGAGGAGTTCTCCACCCGTCAGGTGGTGCCGTCCTACCTGCAGAAGGTGGTGCCGGCGAGCGGGTTCCGGCGCTACGCGCTGCTCTACCCGGGCGCACTGGCCCGCTTCGACCTCGACGACTTCGACCTCGTGATCGCCTCGAGCTCGGCCTTCGGCCACCGCGTCCGCCACCCGAACTGCCACGTCTACTGCCACACCCCGCCGCGGTTCCTCTACCAGCCGGCCTCGTACGCCCACCGGCGCTGGCAGCACCGCCTGCTCGACGCCGCCACTGGTCCGCTCCGGCGGGCCGACCGGGCGAGCGCCCGTTCCAAGGCCTCGTACGCCGCCAACTCGCAGCTCACCCGCCTCCGGGTACGGGACGCCTACGGGATCGAGAGCCGGGTCATCCACCCGCCGCTCGCCGTGGCCAGCTCGGCCGCGCCGCTGCAGCCGCTCCCGGACCGGCCGAGCCTGTTGATGGTCGCCCGCCTGCTGCCCTACAAGCGTGTCGACCTGGCGATCGAGGTGGCCAACGCCACCGGCCTGCCGCTGACGGTGGTCGGCGACGGACCCGAGCGCGCCCGCCTGGCGGCCATGGCCGGGCCCGGAGTGCGCCTGCTCGGCCGGGTGCCCGACGACGAGATGGCCGAGCTGTTCGCCGCCGCCAGCCTCGTGCTCGTCCCCGGCGCCGAGGACTTCGGCTACGGACCGGTCGAGGCCCACTGGTTCGGACGGCCGGTGGTGGCCTCGGCCGCCGGCGGGGCGCTCGAGACGGTGGCCCACGGCGAGGACGGTCTCCTCGTCGCCGATGCCGACCCGAGGTCGTGGACCGAGGCGGTGACGGCGGCCTTGGAGCGGGAGTGGACCCCGTCGGCGCTGCGGGCCGCCGCCGCCCCGTTCACCCCGTCGCGGTTCAAAGAGGCAGTGGCCGACTGGCTCGGCCTGACCGGCGGCCGCTCAGGCCCCGGCGCGCCCCTCGCATCGGGAGGCGACGACCGCGATGCCGGGGAAGCGGTCCCGGAACTGGCGCACCACCCCGTCGACCGCCGGCTCGCCGTCGGGGTGCACGCGTCCTCGGCCGTGCACGAAGAGGGCCACCGCCGTCAAGATCTCGAAGGTGGCTGGTGACTGACGCGGCGGGACGTAGCGCACCTCCAGGCCGGCGTCCCGCAACATCGCCGCCAGCGTCCCGACCCGTGAAGGGGTCCCCACGTAACTGAGCCGCAGCATGTCAGCCGGGTGCCATCTCGATCCCGACTGATCCTAACCGAATCGCAACCGCGAGTGGGGATCACCCCCGGCCTCCCGTCAGGCGCCGCCCTCGCGGTAGTCGGACCACCGGGTGGGTGGGCGGCCGTCGATCTGCGCCACGAACTCCCGCAGGAACCAGTGCCGGAAGGCCGCCGTCTCGGGGCCGGCCGCCAGCGTGAGGAGCTCCTGGCCGGCCCGGCAGTAGTCGTCGGCCTCGTCGAGGAGCCCTTCGAGCCGTCGCGCACCCTCGCCGGCGGCCGGCGGGATCCGGTAGACGAGGTCGATCCGCCGCTCGCCTCGCGCCTCGGCATCGGCCAGCTCTGCGTCCGCCGCGGCGGTGAAAGCCCCGAACTGATCCATCAGCTCGGCCGCCAGCGCCACCAACCGGCCCGGGACGTCGTGGGCGGCGTGGTCGCTCAGCTGCAGGAGCTCGAACTCCCGCATCAGGTCGGCACCGTGGTCGCGGGTGCGCTGGTAGAGCGACATCGGCAGACCGAGGAGGCGCACCTCGACCAGGCGATCGTCGCCGGTCGAGGTGCTCATGCCACCCGGCGCCCGGCCATCCGCCGGCCGAGGAGGCGCCCGACCTTGCGCCCCCTGGACCCCCGGCCCTCGGTTCGCCGGTCCAAGCCGGCGTCGGACGACCGGGCGCCTGACCGACCGCTCCGGGCACCGTCGGTGACTGCCGGGATCGCGAACTCGCACCAGACCACCTTTCCGGTGCCGGCCGGTGCGGCCCCCCAGTGGTTCGCGAGGAGCTCGACGAGGCGCAGGCCGCGGCCGGTCGCCGTCAGTGTCGAGGACGTCCGCACCGCCGGGATCCGGGGGCTGCGGTCTTGCACCTCGAGCCGTACCCGGTCACCGACCTCGAGCACCACCTCCATGTCGCTGCGGGCGTGGAGGACGGCGTTGGTCACCAGCTCGGTGACGACCAGGCAGACGTCGTCGACCAGCCCGTCGAGCCCCCACCCGCTCAACTGGCGCTGGACGAAGCGACGGGCCAGGCCGGGGCTGTCGGGCCCCGCCGGCAGCGTGACCCGGGCGCTCCGAGGGGTGGGGACCACCACCGCCGCTACCTCCCGTCCCTCGCCGGGCCGGCGAGCGCCTCGAGCGCCGCCTCGGAGGACTCGCTGACGACCAGGTGGGCATCGAGCCCGGACACCTCGAGCAGCCGCACAACCGCCGGCGACGGGGCGGCGACGACCAGGGTGCCGTCGCGTTCTTGGAGCCGCTTCACCGCGCTCACCAGCAGGCCGAGACCCGTCGAGTCGAGGAACCCGAGGCCGGCGAGGTCGAGGATCACCGATCGATGCGTCCGCACCACGTCGAGCAGCCGGTCACGGAGCGACGGCACGGTTGCGAGGTCGAGCTCGCCGCGCAGCACCAGCACGGCGACCTCCCCGTGGTCGGCCTCGTCGACGTCCAGGTCAGTCAACGGGCCTCCGGTCCATCTCCACCACGTTAGCGCAGCCTAGGGGCCCAAAAGTGGGTCCCGGCCCCCTCGGCGCCAGGAGACTGCAACCGGCGGAGAACCGTCGGGCGCCCTAGATTGCGCACCGTGCACGGTGGCCGTCGCAACACCATCCCGGCCGTCCTCGACCGAGCAGCCGAGCGCTACGCCGAGCGGGAGGCGCTGGTCGACGGGGAGCTCCGGCTGGGGTTCGGGGAGCTGGCCGAGGCGGCCGAGTCGGTGGCCCGGGCACTCGTCGCCTGCGGGGTGGCACCGGGTGACCGGGTGGCGCTCTGGGCACCGAACAGCGCCCGCTGGGTGGTGGCCGCCCTGGGCACCTACCGGGCCGGCGCCGTCGTCGTCACCTTGAACACCCGCCTCAAGGCACGCGAGGCCGGCCATGTCCTGCGCACCGCCGGCGTGCGACTGCTCTTCATGGTCGACCGCTTCCTCGGCAACGACTACGGAGAGCTGCTGGCCGCCGCCGGGCCGTTGCCGGCGCTGTGCGGGCGGGTGGCGCTCGGGGACGTGGCGCCGCCCGGCGGCCGGCTCTGGGACGACTTCCTGGCCGGCGGAGCGACGGTGCCGGCCGCCGGGACGGCGGCCCGGGCAGCGGCGGTGTCGCCGGGCGACGTCAGCGACGTGCTGTTCACCTCCGGCACGACCGGGGCGCCGAAGGGGGCGATGCTCGGCCACGAGGCGTCGGTCCGGGCCTTCGAGGCGTGGAGCGACGTCGTCGGGCTCACCGCCGACGACCGGTACCTGGTGATCAACCCGTTCTTCCACACCTTCGGGTTGAAGGCCGGCATCCTCGCCTGCCTGCTCCGCGGCGCCACCCTCGTGCCCCAGGCGGTCTTCGAGCCCGAGGCGGTGATGCGGCAGGTGGCCGACGAGCGGATCACGGTGATGCCCGGACCCCCCACCGTCTACCAGTCCCTCCTCGAGCACCCGGCCCGGGCGGCCCACGACCTCTCGAGCCTCCGGCTGGCGGTGACCGGTGCGGCAGTGGTCCCGGTCGACCTCGTGCGGCGGATGCGCGACGAGCTCGCCTTCGACACGGTCGTCACCGGCTACGGCCTCACCGAGTGCACCGGGATCGCCACGATGTGCCGGCACGGCGACGATCCGGGGACCGTCGCCGGCACCTCGGGCCGGGCGATCGACGGCGTCGAGGTGGTGGTGGCCGACGAGACCGGCGCCACAGTGCCGGCCGGCAGGCCCGGCGAGGTCCTCGTGCGCGGGTACAACCTCATGCACGGCTACATCGGCGACCCGGCGGCCACTGCCGAGGCGATCGACGGCGACGGCTGGCTCCACACCGGCGACGTCGGCGTGATGGACGCACGCGGTTACCTCCGGATCACCGACCGCAAGAAGGACATGTACATCGTCGGCGGGTTCAACGTCTACCCGGCCGAGGTGGAGGCGATCCTGCTCGCCCATCCCGGCATCGCCCAGGTGGCGGTGGTGGCGATGGCCGACGAGCGACTCGGTGAGGTCGGCCGGGCCTTCGTCGTCCCCCGCCAAGGGGCCCGGATCGACCCCGGGGACGTCGTCGCCTGGTCCCGGCGGGAGATGGCCAATTACAAGGTGCCGCGCCTGGTCGAGCTGGTCGACGAGCTGCCGCTGAACGCCAGCGGCAAGGTGCTCAAGTACGAGCTCCGGGCCCGGCCGTTGCCGGCCCCGACCCGTTGAGGCGGCCGATGGCCCGACGCCCCCGCTACGACCGGCGGTTCTTCGGCCAGATGGACCGGCTGTCGCCCGACGGGGCGGCCGACTTCGCCCACCGTGTGCTCGAACTGGTGCCGGCCCGCTCGGTGGTCGACCTCGGTTGCGGGACTGGGGCGTGGCTGGCGGCCCTCATGGCGGCCGGGGTCGCCGACGTGCTCGGCGTCGACGGGGGTTGGGTGCCGGCGTCGATGCTCAAGATCCCGCCCGACCGTTTCGTCGAGCACGACCTCACGACGCCTTTCACCCTCGACCGGCGCTACGACCTGGCGCTGTGCATCGAGGTGGCCGAGCACCTGCCGGGCGCCGATGCCGACCGGCTGGTGGGCGAGCTGACGGCGGCGGCGCCGGTGGTGCTGTTCTCGGCCGCCGTCCCCGGCCAGGGCGGGACGTCGCACGTCAACGAGCAATGGCCCGACTACTGGGCGGCGCTCTTCGAGCGCCACCACTACGTGGTGCTCGACGCTCTCCGGCCGGCCATCTGGCGGGACGCTCGCCTCCCGTCGTACCTGCGCCAGAACGTCCTGCTGTTCGCCAGCCGCGAGGCGGTGGCGGCCTCCCCGGCGTTGACCGCTGCCCGGGCCGCAACCGACGAGCGTCGGCTCTCGATCGTGCACCCCGGCGAGTACGCCCGGGCGACCGAACCGGGACAGATGTCGCTGCGCCACCTGCTCTCCGACCTGCCGGCGGTGGCCACCGCCACCTGGCGGCGCCGAACCGGCGACGTCCAGCGCCGTCCCAACGACGGCTGAGCGCCCCGGTACGGTTCGGTGATGCCGTCGCTCCCCGAGCCCGCCCCCGCACCGCCGCCCGTGGGTGCCCGGCGGCCGGCGCCGCTGGCCGGTGTCGCCGCCCGGCTCAAGCGGCTGGCCTCCCCCGGCCGGGGCGACCTCCACACCGTGCGGTTCGTCGAGCGCGGCAGCGAGCTCGCTGTCTACGTGCCCGACGAGGAGATCCTGACGCTGTGCCGCGAGCTCATCCTCGACCGCGTCTACGAGCGGTGCGGGCTGTCGTTGGCCGACTGCACCGGCACCGTCGTCGACGCCGGTGCCCACGTCGGCGTCTTCAGCCTCCGGGCCGCCCGGTGGGCCCACCGGGTGGTGTCGATCGAGGCCGACCCCGTCAACCTGGCGGTGCTCGAGCTCAACCTGCGGCGCAACGCCGTGGCCAACGTTGCGGCGCGCCGGGCCGCCCTGTGGCACGAGCCGTCCTCCGACCTGCAGCTGACCGCCAGCCACCACAGCGGCGGCGGGGTGGTGGCCACCGGGGGGGCGGGTGCCGGCACCGCGCCAGGCGCCACAGCGGCGGCCGTCCCACCGCTCGCCGCCGTCACCCTCGACCAGGTGATCGAGGAGGTCGGGCCGATCGACCTGCTCAAGCTCGACATCGAGGGGGCGGAGTTCGAGGTGCTCGCCACGTCGCGCCATCTCGACCGGGTGCGTCGCATCGCCGGCGAGATCCACCTGGACGACGAGCACGACGACCGGCTGGACACCCTCACCGAGCACCTCCGTCGGGCCGGCTTCGACGTCGACGTCGTCGAGGAAGCCGAGCTGCTCTCCGGTGCCGAGAGCCGCCGTCGCCTCTGGTCCAACTGGCGGTCGCTCGAGGGCGAGCTGGCCACCAAGCTCCTGGTCGCCGCGTACCTGCTCGCCCCGGTCAACAAACCGCTCCGTCGCGCCGGGGCCACCCACCGTCTGCCGATCCTGCTGGCCCAGCGCCCCGCCACCCGCTGACCCACCGAGGCCGCCTCATGGCGGGCGGACGAGGGCTCAGGCGGCGCTCATGTCCACAGCGTGCACGCTGGCCGGGCGCAGGGGTCACCGCCACTCGCTCCTCGCCGGGCCGGTCGTGCTGGCGGAGGTCGGCGTGGTACTTCTCGCCTACCCGGTCGGCGCCGGTCGACCAGGAGATCGAGGACGGGCTCGGGAATCATACGACCGGGAGCTCCTCCCAGACGCCGAAGACGCCCTGGAGCGCCCCGACGACCTCGCCGACGGTGGCATAGGCACCGACCGCCTCGAGGACCGACGGCATCAGGTTGCGGTCGGGATCGGCGGCATCCTCGACGACCCGGTCGAGGGCGGCGGCCACCGCGGCGCCGTTACGGGCGCGCTTGACCTCGGCCAGGCGCTTGCGCTGGGCCTCCTCCACCTGCCCGTCGATGTAGAGGATGTCGGTGTCGCCGTCGTCGCCCTCGGTGTGCCGGTTGACCCCCACCACCACCCGACGGCCGTCGTTCACCTTGCGCTCGAAGTCGGCCGACGACTCGGCGATCTCGCGCTGGAACCAGCCCTCCTCGACGGCGCGGTAGACACCCTCGAGCATCGACCCGCCGCCGAGCCGGTCGAGGTGGGCGAAGACCTCCTCGGCGCGCCGCTCCATCTCGTCGGTCATCCATTCGACGAAGTGCGAGCCGCCGAGCGGGTCGGCCACCTCGGCGACGCCGGTCTCGTGCGCCACCACCTGCTGGGTCCGCAACGCGATGCGGGCCGCCTTCTCGGTCGGCAGCGCCAGTGCCTCGTCGTAGGAGTCGGTGTGGAGGCTCTGGGTGCCGCCGAGCACGCCGGCCAGCGCCTCGATGGCCACCCGGGCGATGTTGACCTCCGGCTGCTGGGCGGTGAGCGACACTCCGGCCGTCTGGGTGTGGAAGCGGAGCTGGAGCGATCGCTCGGCCCGCGCGCCGTAGCGATCGCGCATCCAGCGGGCCCAGAGACGGCGGGCGGCGCGGTACTTGCCGATCTCCTCGAAGAAGTCGATGTGGGCGTTGAAGAAGAACGAGAGCCGCGGGGCGAACTCGTCGACCTCGAGACCGGCCGCCCGTGCCGCCTCGACGTAGGCGAACCCGTTGGCCAGCGTGAAGGCGAGCTCCTGGGCGGCCGTCGAGCCCGCTTCACGGATGTGGTAGCCCGAGATCGAGATCGGGTGCCAGCGCGGCATCTCGGCGGCGCAGAAACGGACGAGGTCGGTCACGAGGCGTACGCTCGGGCGCGGCGGGAAGATGTACTCCTTCTGCGCCTGGTACTCCTTCATGATGTCGTTCTGGATCGTGCCGCCGAGCGCCGCCCTCGGGATCCCCGACCGCTCGGCCACCGCCACGTACATCGCCATCAGGATGATCGCCGGCGAGTTGATCGTCATCGACGTCGTCACCGACGAGAGGTCGATGCCGGCGAAGAGGTCCTCCATGTCGGCCAGCGTGTCCACCGCCACCCCGGCCTTGCCGACCTCGCCCAACGACATCGGGTCGTCCGAGTCCCGACCCATCAGCGTCGGCAGGTCGAAGGCCGTCGACAGCCCGGTGCCCCCGGAACCCAGCAACTCCTTGAAGCGGGCGTTGGTGTCCTCGGCGGTACCGAAGCCGGCGAACATCCGCATCGTCCAGAGCTTCGAGCGGTACATCGAGGCGTACGGGCCGCGGGTGTAGGGGAACTGCCCGGGGAACACCCCGTCGTCGGGTCCGTAGACCGGGTCGAGCGGGACGCCCGAGATCGTCTCCCCCGGCGACGGCCGCCGCTCGCTCGCCTGGTAGGCCGTCTCCCACTGCTCGCGGGCGTTCACCCCGGTCAGTCTACCCAAAAACTAGGACGTCCTAGTATCCGGCGGCTGGGTCCACCGGGGCCTCAGCAGCCGGTCGCCGCCTGCAGCGCCCGACAGGCCTGCGCCATTCGCGCCGCCGACAACGTCGTCACCCGGCGGCGAAGGTTGGCTGCCGCAACGGTGTGCACGTTGTCGAAGTTGACCACGCAGTCGGTCGGCACTCCGTCGGCGGCCGCCGTCGGGTCGAGCTCGGAGACCAGCATCCGGCGCGTCCGGGACCCCAGTCGGCGATCTCGCTCAGGGACAGCTCGCCCGGGTCGAGGGGCCGGCCCTCCCAACGTTCCGCATCGTTCTCACTGGCCAACCGGAGGAGATGGCGGCGGAGCGCCTCGCGCATCAGCTCGGAGCCGCCTACCGTGAGAGCGCAGCGGTCGCCCGAGGACCGTCGGGCACGGACAAAGGAGTAGGCGGTGGGCACAGAGGTGCGTGGCGTGGTGGCCGTGGCCAAGGGAGAGCCGGTGCGGGTCGAGACGGTGCTCGTCCCCGACCCCGGACCCGGCGAGGCGGTGGTGGCGGTGCAGGCCTGCGGGGTCTGCCACACCGACCTCCACTACCGGGAGGGCGGCATCACCGACGAGTTCCCGTTCCTCCTCGGCCACGAGGCGGCCGGCCGGGTGGCGGCCGTCGGCGACGGGGTGACCTCGGTGGCGCCGGGCGACTTCGTCGTCCTCAACTGGCGGGCGGTGTGCGGGGAGTGCCGGGCCTGCCGGCGCGGCCGGCCGTGGTACTGCTTCGCCACCCACAACGCCGTCCAGAAGATGACGCTCTCCGACGGGACCCCGCTCGTCCCGGCCCTCGGCATCGGCGCCTTCGCCGAGCGCACGCTGGTGGCCGCCGGGCAGTGCACCAAGGTCGACGACCGGGCGCGGCCGGAGGCGGCCGGGCTGCTCGGCTGCGGGGTGATGGCCGGGCTCGGGGCGGCGATGTTCACCGGCGAGGTCGGCCCCGGCGACTCGGTGGCGGTCTTCGGGTGCGGCGGGGTCGGCTGCGCAGCAGTTGCCGGCGCCCGGCTCGCCGGGGCGACCACCGTGATCGCGGTGGACCTCGACGGGCGCAAGCTCGAGCTCGCCCGATCGTTCGGGGCCACCCACACGCTCGACGCATCGAGCGAGGACCCGGTGCCGGCCATCCAGAGCCTCACCGGGGGTTTCGGGGCCGACGTGTGCATCGAGGCGGTCGGCCACCCGTCGGTCTTCGCCCAGGCCTTCGCCGCCCGCGACCTCGCCGGCACTCTCGTCCAGGTCGGCGTGCCCACCCCCGAGATGCGGCTCGACCTGCCGATGATCGACTTCTTCGGCCGCGGGGGCCGGCTCAAGCCCTCCTGGTACGGCGACTGCCTGCCCGCCCGCGACTTCCCGACGCTGATCGAGCTCTACCTCGGGGGCCGTCTCGACCTCGACCGGTTCGTCAGCGAGACGATCGCCCTCGACCAGGTGGAGGAGGCGTTCGGCCGCATGGAGCGCGGCGAGGTGCTCCGCTCGGTCGTCGTGCTCTGACCGAGCGGCAGTCAGCCGACCAGCACCACCACGAGGGCGAGGTAACCGGCGACGATCACCCAGCCGGCACGCCGGCCGAGCCCGTGCCCGGCCGAGGCGAGAGCGAGCGAGCCGACAGTGGCGGCGGCGTACCACACGGCCACGAGGCCACCGCCCGGCCGGCCGAGCCCGACGATCACCGCTGGCAGCAGGAGGCCGGCCGTCACGTTGAGGGTGTTGCTGTTGAGCGCCTCGCTGAGCACCGCCGAGCCGCGCCCCCTCGCCGCCAGGTGCACGGCGGCCACGGCGTTCGGGAGGCTCGTCACCGCCGCCAGGACGATCCCGCCGAGAACGAGCTCCGAAAGGCGGTAGCGGGTCCCGAGGCCGGTGGCCGCCCGCTCCATGACGACGCTGGCCGCCACCACCACCGCCAGCGAGCCGGCCGCCAGCAGCCCGTCCCGCCAGTCGCCGCGCCGCACGTCGATCGCCTCCGCCAGCTCGAGCTCCTCGTCGGCCACCGCGGCCGCCACCCACCGAAGCGCCGGACCGGGGCGGGCGCTGCGGGCGACCCGCCGCTCCGACCAGCCGGCCGCCCAGACGTAGGGCACGAGCGCCGCCAGCACCAGCAGCAATCCGGCGAGCGGGTCGACGATCCGCTCGACCACGAGCAGGCACGCGCCGGCCACCCACAGCGCCACCGCCCCGGCGAGGATCACGACCCGGCGGTGCAGCACGATGCGCCCGGCCACCAGGGCGCCGAGCCCGAGCAGCGCCGCCAGGTTGAAGACGTTCGAGCCCAGCACCACCCCGATGCCCACGCTTGCTTGATGGTGCCCGAGGGCGGTGACCGCCGAGGTGATCTCCGGTGCGTCGGCCGCCAGGGCGGCCACCAGCCCGAGGAGCGCCTCGCCGAACCCGAAACGCTCCCCCAGCCGCTCGAGCCGAGAGACCAGCAGCCAGCTGGTGGCCAGGCTGGCCACCACCCCGAGGACGAAGTCGACCCAGTCCCAGGTGAGCGTCACCGTGACCCCGGCGGCCGGTCGGGTCGGTGGTGATCGGTGCCGACGACGGCGACACGCTTGAAGGCACGGCTCCGGTGCACGTCGGTCGGCTCCTGTCGCGAGTGGTCGAGGTGCCGACCAGACTTCCCGGCGCGCCCCACACATCCTAGAGATCAGCCGGACCGCCGGCCCGGCGGCCCGGCGGCTCGTCAGCCCCTTGGAACGGCGACGGGGTACCAGCTCGCCCCGCCGTCGTCGGTCAGGTAGAGCGTGCCGAGCCCGGCCGCGGCCAGCGCCGTCCCCACTAGCTGGAGCAGGCCGCCGGGAGGGGCGTGCACCACCACGCCGTGGGTGGCGTCGGTGAACCCGAGATCGCTCGTCCCCATCCCGCCGTCGTCGAAGGTGATGGCCGTCGTCCAGCCGGTGTCGGCGCCGGTCGCCCGGTAAAGCCAGCTGGCGCCCGACCTGGCTGACACCACCAGGGTCGTCGGCGAGGCGGCAGCGATGGCTTCGGCGTCGCCCAAGAAGGGCGGCACCGCCACCTGGCGGTAGGTGTGCCCGCCATCGGACGACACGAAGACCTGCTTCTGCTCGCTGCCGGCAGCGCTGTTCCCGGCGCACAGCACTGCCAGGTCGGTCGGGGTGGACGCCGACAAGTCGACCGGTGACCAGTAGCCAGGTCCCGGCGTCGGGCAGGGATCGGGCAGCTCGGCGAAGTGCGAGCCGTCGGGCGATCCCAGGATGGTGACGACACCGCCGGTCGCCTGGGCCATCAGGAAGACTGCCTCACCGTGCACCTGGAGGTCGGCCGAGTACGTCGCCGCCGGCAGGTCGACACCCGGCACCGGCTCCCAGTCGTCACCGGCGGCGCCGGTGCGGTAGAGCGCCGGCGGCGACGTGCACGGCGAACCACCGGCGCAGGCCACGGCGTAGACCTCTCCGTCGGCGGTCGCCAGGTCGAGGACCCGGCCGCCCGCCGCCAGCACCACCTGGTGCCAGGAGGCACCGCCGTCGTGGGTCACCCACAGTCCCGGCCCGAAGGCGAAGCCGTCGGTGGGGTCGGCGAAGCGGAGCCGGCTGACGCCGGTCGACCCGGTGTCGATCGGTGCCGGCGGCGCCGAGACGCCCGACCAGGTGCGACCCCGGTCGAGGGTGTGCCGGACGGCGGTGCAGAAGCCGGCCGGGCAGGCGACGGCGCCCAGCACCCAAGCGTCGTCGTCCGAGACGAAGGTGACCGACTGGGCGAGGAAGCCGCCGCCCGGTGGCGGGGCGGCGGTCGACGTGGGGGTGGTGGCCGGCGGGACGGTCGGGGTCGTCGACCCGGGGGTGCTCGACCGGGGCGGTGCCGGCCGGCAGGGGCACCTCCGCCGGCTGGCCGCTCCAGCCGAGCATCCGTCCGAGCAACGTCACCCACTGCTCCTCGCTGAGCAGGCCGTCGGGCTGGAAGACCCCCGGCCCCGTGCCCTGGATGACCCCCAGCTGGGCCATGGCGACCACCGGGATCGAGGCCCAGGGGACCGAACCCAGGTCACTGAACGGCAGCTCCGGGCCGGCCGGCACCGGCAGGCCACCCGCCCCGGCCTCCAGAGCCTGGGTCCAGGTGTAGGTCAGGGGGACGGGCGGGCCGTCATAGGCGACGAAGACCTGAGCGGAACTGCCCGGCAGGTTCGCCGCCCCCATCAGCCCCGTGGTACCCCAATCGCCCAGGATGTTGTCGCGGTGTCCCCAACAGCCGCTGGCCTGCGGCCCGGTGCAGTCCAGGTTGAGGGTGGCCTGGGGACTACCCCCCCAGCCGTCCTCGTACATATAAGCGTATAGGGCCGGCGCGACCTCACCCTCACCCGCCCAGTTCGACCCGCTCGCGTACCCGTTCCAGGGGGCGGTGACCACCGGATCGGTGTTCTGACTGGCCCCCTGGGCCGCGATGGTGTCCAGTCCCCGAGCCAGACCGACCAGCGGCGGCAGACCGCGCGCCACGCGTTCCAGGTCGACGAGCACAAACTGCTGCTCGGCCGGGGTCAGCGAGGGCCACGTGACCGGAAGCACCAGCGGGCCCAGACCTTCCTGGGCCCTGGCGTTGTCGATGGCGGCGAGGGCGGCCTGCTCCCGTTGGGGGGTGTCCCAGCTCCACTGGCCCGTCAATGGGTTCCAGGAGCAGTAGCCTTGCACCACGACGCCGTTCTCCACCACGCAGGTGGCGTCGAAGTCGGGCTGGGGTGGGATGTTGGCCGGAGGATTGGCGTCCGCCGCCGCCACCCCACCGGCGAGAGCGACGAAGGTCAGCGCCAAAGCCCCGAGGATCCGCCACCGCAAGGTCGGCCACCGTCCGCGCACAGGATGTCGCCTCCGTAATTCGCGGACGACGCCCGATCCCTGGGGGTCGGCGGCCGGCCGCACCCGACCGGCCCGTGCACTATAGCGGGCGGAAGTCGGCAAGCGGCCACCAGATGAGCACCGCCTCGCCCCGGATGCGGGAGAGCGGAACGGGCCCGAAGCACCGGCTGTCGATGCTCACCACTCGGTGGTCGCCCAGTACCCAGACCGTGCCCGGGGGGATCACGATCGGCTGGGTGTTCACCGGTAGCACGGGACTGGGGCAGTTGCCGTAAAGCCCCCCGACATACTCCGAGCCGGTGAACGTGCCCCGCCAGGAGGCCGGCTCCCACGGCTCCTGCTGCAGCTGCCCGTTCACGTACACCTGCCCGTCGCGCATGTAGAACGTCTGGCCGGCGACGGCGATGACCCGCTTGACATAGTCCTCCGTGACGCCGGGGATCGGCGGCCGAAAGATGATGATCTGGCCGATGTGCGGAGCGCTGAAGTGGTAGACGAACTTGGCCACCAGCAGCCGCTCGCCGTTCTGCAGGGTCGGCTGCATGGAGATGCCGTTGACCTGGTATGTCTCGATCACGAACTGCCGGATGAGCAGAGCCACGACGACGGCGATCACGATGGCGCGCACGGTTTCGCCCAGCTCGCGCCACGCGGAACCAGCAGGCGGCTGCTGCAACAGTGAAGCCTGGTTAGAAAAACGTGCACAAACCGCTTTTGCGGTCTTCCACGCCGTCCGCCCGACCAGGCTTTCGCCCCTTTCGGCCTGAGATTGGCCTCTTGCGAGGCATTGGCGACAGGCGGACTCGGGCTACGGGGCGCTCTACCACCCCGCACGCCGGGACTCCCACCCGGACCGGAGAGCCGTCGCACGGCCCGCGTCCGTCGCCTCATCGGCCCGGTCCCGCATGACCGCCCTTGCCGGGTCCCCGGCGGCCTGTCAGGCCCCCCTACGGGTTTTCTGCTGACCCCGCGAACAGCGCCCGTCCCCATCGCTGCCGCTGCAGCGCGACCAAGGCCGCCCAGGGTCCGTCGCGCTCGCCACGCCGTCGGCGCCACCGAGGAAAATCCCTGGCACGAAGAGCCCCAAGGTCGTCTTCCGCGATGGCGTTGCTGCGCAGGAGCCTTCCGTCCCCCAGCATCGTCCCGGTCCGCTTGCAGGCGGCCGCGATGGTTCGGGCTCGTCCTTCCCACGGAGAGCCTTTCTCCCTCGTCGCCAGCCG
>Ga0080006_1152261_pt1 | contig 26128 bp, 21 predicted proteins | sample RS3BMetagenome_FD_69209 | JGI IMG/M metagenome (GOLD analysis project Ga0080006, IMG submission 69209) | Ferric oxide microbial mat and aquatic microbial communities from Rainbow Spring, Yellowstone National Park, USA - RS3B (SPADES... ...
GTATGTTCATGTCTGTACGCTTCTCCTTTCTTAGCGTATGGCATGCGAAAGTCGTGCATTCCTCATTTCCTCAACCTTTCTGTTTGAAGCCGACCTGTGCACACTGCAATTCGCACGCTTCCATGAACGTGGAAATTACTCGACGTCGAGCCTTGACGACCGGTTCACAAGCACATGCCCAACGCTCACTGAACTCGACGTACGATTCTAGAATCGATTCAATTTTGGGAGGCAAATCAGCCGCGCGCTGTGGCTATCGACGAACCGACATGGAGCAACTGGTCGACACCTCTCACGGTACGTGCTGCAAGAGGCTTCCGTCTCTTCTGTTTGCACGAAAACTGGTCTCGGACATCCACTTCAGTTATCACAGCGATCGCTTCCAGCGCAGCGTGCAGCAACGCTTGACAAGAAGCGAGCCTAGCCGGATCGAATTTTCTCGATTTGTTCTCCAAACTGGATATAACTTTCCGTGCTTGCTGCATCAACGACAGCACCCGATGCCGCATATCACCCATCGAATGGAACAGAGTGCACTTGTGTGCGCACTGGAAAGAGCTCTCTCCTGGCGAATCGCCCAGCGGATGCCCGTATTCGTGGGGTACGTACGGCACTGGGTGCTACGCATCCAGACTTGGCTTGTGCTCGAGTCCGGCGTTCGAGCAGGACACAGCAGGTATCCGCTGCTGGTTACCTAGGGTACTCCAGCGCACATGCCACGCTTTTTCTGCGACAGTGAAGCTGCGAGCGCAGCCCGTGGAGCTCCCGGTGCGTCGAAACGTTCGCAAAGTTTGCGAACGAGTCAGCGGTACTCACGTCTGGTGAGCGTTTCGCGAGAAACCTGCTTCGGCTCTGCGTGTCGTACCGCTTGATTCTGACGACATCTAGTGCAGCGTACGATGGAGAGTCGACCGTATCACCGTTCATTTCTTGAACAGCTTAACGCAGAACTGTTGCTTTGGATCGCAGCGTACCTGGAGCCGTCGGAGGTGGAAGCTCTCTGGAGCGCCTCCCAATCGACTGCCTCAACTCTTCAATGGAATGATCTTGAGCACTTTTGCTTTGAGACGCTCCGCCGTCGCTATGGTTCTCTCTTCGCCCGACACCTTCAGCAAGCGTACCGCCAGGAGCGGGAAAGACGGGGTCCCGGTGGCGTCCGCGGGCCCTGGAGCTGGCGGCGGGCCTTCCACTGCGTCTACCACGCTCACCGGTGGCTGTTTGGCGTGAGCTTTCGCGCCAGCGCTCCGCATACGGAGACTTCGTCCATGACGTGGTCAGCAGTTTTTCGGGAGCGACGCAGCGCTCCGTCTGAGTCATCCCCGAGTCCACCGTGGGGCCGTCTCCTGGTCCAACGCTTCGACCAACGGGCCGTCGAGGGTATCGGGAATGGTGCGCTGCTCGCTGCCGTACTACGCATGCGACCTGACAGCGCTAGCCGAGACCCAGTATGTGCGGAATGTGCGCTGATTGTGACCCCGTATCGCATTGTCTGGTTCGAAGCGACACCCCTGTCCGGCTCTGATCTGTGCCTGGACACCGAGCGGAGTCACTTGCTCACCACGCCGCTCGTGCTGACGGCAGCGCTGAGCGACGATGAGCGACTACTGGTGCTAGGTCGTCGAGGCTGCACCCTCGAAGTGCGTGATGTCATGACCTGCAACGTTGTTGCTGAGGCCCGCCTCCCGGTGCGCATTTCGAAACGGGACGAGTACTCGTGCCTCGACGCTGCGGGCGATATGATCGCAGCAGGCACCATGGCTGGTAGGCTTTTGATTTTCGATTGCACGCAAGCTCTCCAGAAGGGTGTCCAGCGAACGGGTACCGTGCGCCTGAAACCTGTGCGAATGGAAATAAGTACAAGCGGTGAGCCGCTCTCGCAGGTGCGCCTCTGCCGAAGCGCCGAAAGCAGTCATCGTCCCGATCTCGTTGTGGTGTGCACTCAAAAGCAGTTGCGCATCTACTATATCCAACTGGGACTTTTTATCTTCCAGCGGGATTTCGAGCGCCCCATCCGTAGCGTACACAGCGCGCGCTCTCGTACCTGCGTTTACATTGCTTCGGGGAGTACGGTGGACATTATCGAACTACCGGCCTTGGAGTATGCGGCGACACTGGGGCGTCCATCGATCATGAGCGAAGACGATCAATTGACCTGTATTGCCGTTGACGAGCACGGCAATGTTGCTGGCGGCTGGAGCAGCGGACACGTAACCTTTTGGCCGGCACGAGGACGCCTCGTTGGCATCGCGCTAACCTACCACGATCGTCACTTGGACCTGCACGAATGGAAGCAGTCTGGGCGTGTCTGTCGGACGGATCTCTCACAGGATGTCGATGAGCTTGAAAGGAATGCCCAGTCGGCATGGTGCGGATCCCGAAGCCCCATCCGAAGCATCTACGTCGATCGTGATCGAGTGATCAGCGCCTCGAGTGGCGGCGTTATAGAGGTTTTTGCTCACCAGCAGGTAATCGAGGCACCAGCAGTTCATTCCTTACGACACGAATCATATGCTCATGCCTGGCAGCATTGCCGCACCGCTCGTATTTCGATACCGAACCTGCACGGAGACATCACGCATCTTAGTGCCGGGGAAGGGACACTGCTAGGCGGTCTCTGTGGCGACGCAGCGAGTGCGCAGCGGTTGCCGCTCGTCTTGCTTCAGTTCTCTGCGCTGCGAGACCAGAGTAATGGTGGCGCTGCAGAGGCCGACGAGTCGGCTGACACACTCGGCTGTGCTGGAGTTGCTGGCGGAGCACCCGTGCGGTATCGCGAAAACGGTTGGCTCCCGCCCGCAGACATCATCCAGGCGTTCTGGGTGCTGGAGTCATCTGGTCCCGACAAGCTCGCGCCCGTCATCACCCGAGACTGATTAGGAAGGCGACTAGATACCACCATGCAACGGTGAGATGCATCTGGTACAAGGCACCGCGGAACGAACGCACGAGACGTTCGACTGCGTTCGTATAGTCAGCACAACGGAAAACGTTCTGCAACCCTCGAGGGTATACGTCTATATATGTACTCACGTGCAGACGCCTATCAGCCGTTTTTTGACCTGCCACCTGCTATCGGTTTTAGTTTATCCAGGCACACTTTGAGTCTGAGAAGCTGAATAACAAAGTTGGATGGTGTCCGCTTCTCGGGTCTGGTCTTCAGCACCGCATATCCTCTAGTATTGGTGGTGGCGTTCAAGTCTCCGTTCAAGGACGCCAAGCATTTGTATAGCCTCTGCTGGTTGCACGGACGAGTGCAAGAATAGCTAGCGTTTGCGCCCTCTGTGCTAATAAAGTCTCGTCGGCAAACATCTTTTCTCGCGTAGCTCCGCTCTTCTCCTTCTTTTTGCCCTACATCATTCGATAGTCGACAAGAAGAGTTTTTTTGTCGAACCTGGCGATGACAGGCCTCCGGGATCCCCGACTTGCATGTCCATATCTTTCCCTTGGATTTTCATTTCATCAAATGAACGTACGTTGAACACGTCTGCTTTAAACCTCGAAAAAGCGTTTAGTCACACGCACTTAAGGCTGGAACACATTCGAGGCGAAAGACGATAACAACCGAGCCACCAGCTTGTCCATAGTTGTCATTATATCAGCCGTTTCGCAGTCGGCAGCCTTGCGTACCGTTGTGCTCACCTCGGTACGCGAGTCGACCAGGACGTTCGTCGCCACGAGAGACAGTGTGGCGCGGCAGTCTCCCTCACAGCCAGTTTCTCACTCGTCAAGCAGCAGCAGCAGCAACAGCAACCTTCTCCAGTGTTCGCAACACGTGTTGCTCGCGAGCAGAAACACGCCCCGCGAAGCGACGCAGGTGACTTGAAAAGAACAAACAGCAAGCCACGAACACTTGTATGGCTCGTGCTGCAGAGAAACAACGGTTGAAAACGAACCGTAAGCGACTGCGGTTGCTATTATACTGGGGACTCGCTGGTGCTCTGCTGTACAGCGTGGCGAACGCCAGACGCTATCGACTTGTGCACTGGAGCTGGTTCCTGTTCGCGGCAGAGAACGTGTGCGTTTGGAGTCTGTACGGTGTGCTCGTTCGGGCTGCAGCACCCGAGTTCGACAAGGCAACTGGAGCCTTGGTTGATGCCGGCCTGGACCTGGGCGCGCCAGGCGTACTCGAGTACCTGAACGACACTCTGTACGTCCTTCTTCTAGCGGAGAGTCTAGCGGCGCTGTCGAACTGGTGCTGGCTTCTATTAGTCACGATACCTGGGTTCCTTATCTACCAGTTACTGGGGCACCTCGGTCGTGGACACGCGAGCGCTGTCGAGCGTGCGTCGCTGGAACCGCGTCCCGGACGCAGCAGGGAACGGCCGCTCCCGCGCGACCGAGCACCGCCCGAGTCCAGGCGCCTGCGCTGAGAGCTCTCCGCTTTACGAGAGAACACAAACATGGGTCGCAGTGTTCTGCAAAGAGGAGTAAGAGTTGGCGGCGACAACGCGGAGCGTTTCCAGAAGAAACAGCGTCCAAGATCGTCTCAGAGAAAAATTTGCGAAACAGCGTCGCTTCCTCCTCCAATGAAGCGTTCCACATTCAGATGGCAGTAGACCGGTATAAAGCCGGTCATAGGGGCAGTGCTTGTTTTCAGCACGCGTTCTCAGACTGGACATGTTCGATGGTGGGATTGGCGCACTGAACGCAATCGCACTGGTGCGCGTCTTCGCGGACTATGGTGTTTTTCCGCATGCAGCCTGCGTTTCGGCTAGATGTCGCATCTGAAGCGTCGAGCTTCGCGGAACGTGTATTTCATAGAGGAATGAGAAGATTTTCGCGTAGTGCGTGCATGGCGACACGTTTTTCAGCAGGATCGAGCATTCGATGCGGTATCGCTGGTGAACGGAACACACTCAATGGTGCTGGTTTCGCGATCAGCGACGCTTCCGTCTCGGTACGAGCGTCTTAAGAATAGAAACGAGTTGGATGCATGGCGTTGGTCCGAAACGCTTGCGTGCAGTACCTAGTCCTCCAAGCGGAGTGCCGCTTTCGTGCCGGGCACATGCGGCGCTCACCCGGAATTGACGCACGCCAAGCTCGCGGAATCGCGGAATGCAAGTCTAAGGCAGTAACTTGCACCAAACGAAGCGAGGTGCAAGCACAGGACGCTTGCTTTTAAGTGTGTGAAAGGAGCAGCGGGTTATCCTTGCAGCTTGCAAGATTTTTGAACGCGGTGCTGCGGAGCCGCACGCGCTGGTACCCGTTGCGCACTGTTCGCGGAAGCTCATGACTCGTCATCAAGTTCGAACTGTTGCAAAAGTGAATCTAGTTCAGCGCGAGTGACCGAATTCCAAATCATACCACTATTACCTTTGGTTGGTGTCGAGGCTTTCAGGGCAGCAGATGCCCGCGTCAAGCAACCCGGAGAACGTCCGATGATTTCAGCAGAAACGACGCCGCCGTTTCGGGCATCGCGCTCGCCGGCATTCGACTCCAGCCGCGACGTCTTGTTGGCCTTGTTGGCTATGGACTTGTCGCTAGAGGAATTCCCTTGAATGCTGCCGTTTTGCACTGCGTCGGCTTGCTTCGCTTTCTGGTTTTCGCCGCGTGCGTACGCAGGAATCGCAGGAACCTGGATGCTGCCTAGAGCGTTGTCGCCGCTTCGAGCACCCGCTAGAGCGGCGTGACCCAGAGCCCCACTCGTGAGCATCGCCAGAAACTCTTTATCATAGAGCATTAAACCGAGACGGCGCCCAAAATTCTTTAGCGCCCTCTTCATCGCATCTGTGCAGGCTTCTTTCTTGACTTTCTGCAAGGCGTCACCGCGGGTTCGCATCCCATCGCAAACGCCACATCCGATATCTTCATGGAATGCACCAGTTTCCATTAGCGTGACACGCATGACTGCAGTAGCCATTGCGTTCCAGCGACCGTCGGGACCCTGCTCACAATAGTCAACGTCGAAGGACTGGAGCGCATTGCTCCAACCACCGTATCCGAAGATCTCGTTTGCAACCTGAATCGCTTGCCACCCTTGAAGATAGTAAAGCGCCTTGCCCCCAGGTCCGACTCGCTTTGAAACCTCTCGCGCTGGGATAGCTTCATTCAACCGGCTCGTGGTTGTTGCGCTGGAGCGATTCGCAAACGACGGGGTAACTGGCGGCGAACGCGTACCCCCGAATAACGCCGACGTCTCCCGTGAACGTTTCAAAGGTGGCGTTCTCCACGGTGACGACTTCATAACGTTTGCACTCACGCGTTGAGCATCGGGAAGTGAAGGCACAGCTGGAGCAGTCGCACTGGAAGAGGTCTTACAGTGCGGAGAGACGACGCGGGAACTGCCTCATACACGCTGAACACACAGGCGGTGGCGATTTGAATATGCGTGTTGACGCGCGTCGACAGCGGAGCGTTCATGCGTGCAGGTCGGCAGCAGCGCGTACTGCGTCCTACTCGGGGTATGCTGTATTCAGCGTGTGTGAAACGACTGGATGCACCGGGCTCGTGCTTCGTAGTGAACGCTGGAGCTGGACGGATCCGACGTTCCGAAATATCGACATGTACACTGCTGTGGATATTGTCGTTATTGTCGACGGACTGGGCACGATGAGGTGAGATGATTTTTCAAGGATGCTTCCTGGATATGCCTCCTTCCAGAGAAGGCGAAGACGCCATCGCTGTTCTGCTGCCTCTAAGCACTTCGATGCAGCTCGGAGGTATGTGAATTTTTTGCAGGGCGCCGTACGCGACCCCTGAGGGAGGAGTTGTCGCCTGGAACACGATGGTGGACGACGACGCACCGTAAGCGTCGCTCGTGATAGCAAGATTTGGCGTCATGCTCGGAAGGTCGCATCGCCGTGGCGAAGCGATCGTGTCGAGCGCCTCGTTTCATGCTGTACGATCGATGAGACTCAACAGAACATCTCGGATGTGCGAATGGATTTGGCAATCCCAGGAAAACGACCAGTGCGTCTCACCGGGCGCTCCTGTGTTTGACTAGACTCAGTCGCGCCCTCAAGGTACGTATGGACGCGGCTTTGATCCGAGGATGCGCTGGCAGCCGCTGAGCGCCCTGGATCCAAGGCGCTTGCTCTGCCGATTGCGCATCATGCTCCGCAATCTTGATGCTATCGATGCCATAAAGCAGAATGCTTGGCATTTTTCAGCCAACGCAACAAATGCTCGCCGAGAAAACCTTCGAACTGGTCCGTGGGCCTGAACGCTCCCTCGTTTGCGCTACTGAAATACCTGTCTCTGAGCGTTAGCAAAAATATGGGCGCGACCTGATGACCTGAAACGTTGAGATGCAGCGGCGTTATCGCCACCGAGCAGGACGCGCCCGTTGTCTGTATGGTGCCTTTAAGTTCATCGATTGTGATGCCAAATCATGCGCATCATCAACGATGTCTATGCCACCGGAAAAAATCGCACACCAGGCTGTGCTCCGAGGGCGCATCACGTCCCGAATGTGTCGAAGACAATCGCGTCGAGGAGCGCATGCCTGGGTGTTTCGCACGCTGTGTTCGCCGAGCGCTCTGGTTTTCGAATATGGGGACTGTGGACTAGCACCTGGCACAAAGCCCGTCTTTTTCCTCGAAACAGTAGGCAGCATGTCTTTGAAGCGTCCGTTGCCCGACCCGACGGACTCGGAGCTGGTTTCGGTAAATAGCGCGGACGTGAGAGAGCCCGAAGCGAGTCACACCATCACGAAACTGTTTACCGCGCTCGGAGCTGCTTTGGACGAGCGTCTGGAGCGACGTGAGCGTTTCGTGCGCGCCTCGCGAGACCTCACCATGGCAGCGAAGAAGGCCATCTTTGAACTTCAGAGACTGAAAAGCTCGTTATGCCGCCTGCAAGACACACAAACACAAGAAGCCTGGGCAAAGACGGAGCAAACGTTTGATCGGTTGCAAGGCCTGCTACGAGGTGGAATTCTCAAGGAACTCGAGGCGACGCCCGCGTTCAGCGATACCTACTGGCAGTACCACCAGGTGTTTTCGCCTGGCGTCCAGGAGTACGTGGAGGCTCTTGCGTTTCGCCACTGGTTCAAAGACGCACAGATTCTACAGTTTCAAGCTGCCTGCGAAAAATTGGCACCGTTTCCGCTCGAAGTTTCCGACTATTTACTTGGACTCTGTGATGCGTCCGGCGAAGTGATGCGACTAGCAGTCCAGAGCAGTGCTCTTGGAGAGCAGGGCGTTGCCTTTGAGGCGAGCAGTTTTCTCGATACACTCCGACGGGAGTGCACGAGAATCAGCGCTCGCACCCGCCGGGCGTGGCCGCCTTCCATGCAGCAGGATCTGGACCGCAAACTCGTTACCATGGGTGAGAGTTTGCAAAAAGTGCAGGATGTTTGTTATCGGTTATGTTTGAGACGCGCCGAGCGTGCCGTGTTAGGTCTTGATGACCGTGATGAAGCTGACGACGGCGCCGATGCTGGTATGCAGGCGGAAGAGATCATCGGATGAGCTCCGGCAAGAGACTCTTTTCTCGTGGCGAGGCATTAGCGCTGATTTACGCAGAGCCGTTTGCACGCATTTGACCGAGAGCGCTTCGTTTCTGTATCGTTTACAGGAAAGCGCTGATCTTCAGCGTGAGGAAATCCGCGCACCCTCTGACGGAACTGGCCCATCTAGAAGGGATCGAATCCAACAATGGAGGCCTAGTGACAAGAGCAGTAGCAGCAGCAGCAGCAGCAGCCGGCAAGGCTGCGATTTGCGGTTCGGAATGATGCTCAGGATCCGGGCTCCTCCGATGAAACCTGGGATCAGCGTGTCGTTTGCGTTGCAAAAACTGGTTCTTCCTGGTGCAATCGAGCATACGCCTGCTCGATCGAGTCAGAAGCGATGCGCCTTTTGCGCGTATATAGAAGATCCCCCCTGACACATCAACCAATATTCTCGAAGCACCTATCCATTCGACATCGCAACGCAAGACCACTGAGTGGCAGTTTTTGGACACGCGCTTCCGAACAGACCAAAAGACACTGGTTAGGCAACGTCGAAGCCGCGCACGACGCACGCTGTACCCGAGCCATGTCGGATAAGGCAACGTCTCCTGCGCTGCGGAGACATTTTTGCCCGACGCAGCGCTATATCAACGGCTGTATGGACGCCCCCGGTGCCAGCATGGTACCTGTTGCTGAGGCTCCAAGGACGCGCCCATTGCTAGCATGACGAAGGCACTTGGCGTCTAGAACATACGTAACTCCGAGGGATCCGTGCCTGATTAAAGGCACTAGTGCTTGTCGCTTGTCGTCTCGTATGGTGTGCTCGGACGAGATGCGACTTGGTGAAGTGCAACGACCAGTGAGGGTGCCTGTCGCCGGTTGAGCCAGCGATGCGCAACCGCCGTCCACTGAGACGCGTCCAGCGCTTGCGCCCAGTCCATCACGGCGGCTTCTTCGGCGGCCCCGCCGTCGTGTCCGGTGTAACAACTAACAGAAATGATACCCTCACGGGGAGCAATCAACCCTTCAAGGAGTTTCAAGCTTTTTATGGTCGTGTCGGCGCGCGTGCGGATGCTTCTATCCGAGTCTAGGCCGGGCAGGTAGCCTAAATTGTATGCAGCGACCTTGAACCATGTTGGCCGAGCTTTGACGTCAGCAAGCCAACTATCCAGCATGTCTCGCTGAAACTGCTCGTGGGGAAACTGCCTGAGTTCACAAATGAAGCCGTTTTCAGTCCAAAGACGGCAACGGAGGCGTCCTTGCGTGTATTCGGAGTGGATGTGCAGCTCTGTTGATCGGAATCTGCTTTGAAACATGTCAACCAGGCGATTCCTCGTTCGCATCACAGCTTTATCTTGGATATCCAGGGCGATCAGGGTGCCCGTAACCGGCGCACCGATATATTCGGCGAGCGCCAGTGTATCATAACCGTTACCACAGGTGGCATCTAGGACCATATCACCGGGTTCGAGGACGCTGCGCCAGTACGTGTGCGCAAGTTGTGTGTTCCTCTCCAGGTAGTGCGCCGAGCAGAGCGGTGGTGGCTCTGTGCACCGCGGCCTGCGCTGGACCACCCGTGGAACGCGTGAACACCCCGGGCGGCTATAGTTTCGTGTTGAGAGCCAGTTATAGAAAGCGAAACAACACGTTCTCTCCCAGTAAACGAGAGAGGGCTTTCTTTCGCCTGTCAGCGCTCTCGAAAAGTTCATTTCGGAGGCAGTCTGTCCCCGGCAAATTGCAGCTTTTTGCGCCGAAAACAAGTTCGCGCGTCCCAAGGATTGAGCCACTTGGCTCAGCAGAAAGTTCGATCGCAACAACTTTACACCAGAAACGTATCGACCGAATACACTTATTCGGCTGAGCGTCTGGTCGCAGAATAGCAACCGGCTTCGCGCGGAAGCTTGGCGACTGCGTTGGCGTCAAGACGCTGCAGCTGCCCCGTACTGACCGCTGAGGAACGATGGTCAAGTTTGAAGCGTTCGGGTCGCATCAGCGGCAGCGTGGACGTAAATGATCCAAATCTTGTACTGCTCTTGTCGACAGCTTTCATAGCTTACATACTCACCCGCAAAGCCTGCTTACGTCCGCTTCCGTCAAGACCCAGACACCAGATCATGCGCATTCGGGGTCATTGTTGGATGTCGGTAGACGGTTGTGCGCTGCATCTTGACGATGTTGACGCCTCAGTTGCTGCGTGCAGAAGACTTGGAACGAACAGCGAAGCGCGATTCGCTTTCAGACTTTCGCGAGGTCTGTGTTTCCAGCGCTGGGTCGTCCACTTGGCACAGATCTTTGGGGCGGTGCTCGTAGGGATCACGCGGCACGCGGGAGATGCTTTCCAGAAACGTTCTCTGTATCCGTTGGACACGACTGCAGGTTCCGTGGGATGATGACGTGATGCGGGTGCGCGTCCTCACTGAGACTGCTCCATACTGATCACCTACAGCGCGGGGATCGAGAACGGTATAGCCCAACTGAGCCCGAGGACGTGTCGGTATCGTACAGAAGCTCGATGAGATCGTGTCCGATGACGATGACGACGACGCGATGGACGCAGCGACCTTGAGAAACCTCGTCCGTCGCAGACACCCCCTAGCATGCTGCAGCTACGTGAGGCTATGCTTTGCTGGGTGGAACGCTCCGTTGCCGATCGTTTCCTGTTCCGTTGCACGCGGAATCAAAGACTGCAACAGAGCGGCTGCTGAACGAAGAAAACTTGTCTTATGGCGTCTCCCAGCTTTTTTTTTCGCTGTTTGGCCCATCCCGAGCATGTTTACGTCGCGTACGTCCATGTTCACGACGCACAACTCCCATACTACAATACGTGATGCACGTAGGTCAGGATTGGCGTCACAGATGCATATGAGGAGGTTTTCGAAACAGCACCCGGACGAACGGTCTCTGCAGCTGATTCGACACCGTAGCCGCACACTCAGTCATTTGCTCGTGTACCGATTTCCTTCGGTAAGCACTCTTGCTCCGCTGCGGTATCCAAGCGCGTCCACGCCTTCCCAGCTATGTGTACCTGATCGCGTGTTGTACAAAATCGATCCGAGCATCGCTCGCTCGCGGGATTCGCCTGCCCACACGCGGAACGCCTGGAGATTCGCGGCGATGCGCCGGCCGAGCGCATGGGCCCTGTGTGTGCGTATATGTGCCCTGCAGCAGCAGCAGCAGCAGCAGCAGCGGCGGCGGCGGCAGGGGCGACTCGCGCATCGCGCGAGCAGCGATCCGCATATGAACGGTGGCGTATCGAGCTGATCTGCGGTCCTGTCGCCGCCGCCTGTTGATTGTGGAACCCGCCGCCGTGTGCCCCCATTTTCACGCATGCGTTCCGTTGAGCGCACGCGTGCGATTCGTGCGATGATCGCAAAGCCGGTCACTCGATGCAGCAGATCGATCCGAGATTGCACGCACCGACGTGACCAATCGCTGCGCTGTGCGATTCGCGTCCACGCCACCGTGTACGGGGACGACGTACGCATGTGCCAATAGGGTTTAGGGGTCCGCCTAGAGAGCCTCTTTTCGGCGTTCTATAGTGGTCCGCTGGGCGACTAGTATTCGGTTTCCTAAGACAATGGGGTCCGAAAAGCATGAGCGCCTGCCGTCGGAAACACCTGTTGGGGTCGCGAGGCCCTCGACTGGGCTTTCTGGGGCGCACCTGGGGCTCACGCTCGGCACGCTGAAAACAGGGACACCGACGACAAGCACATCTGCCAAAGGCGCAGCAGTGCAGGCTTCGGAGACTAGGGAAGGATCCTCGGACCAAGAGCAAGCCAGAGCGCTGCCAGGTAACGGAGAAACTTTGAATGTGGACGCGGCAGCAGAGGGAGTATATGAACGGCCTACGGACCGCCTACAGGTTCGCACTGGCACGGAGTTGCCGGCAAAGAGCCCACCAAAGGGACAGAAGCAGCGTAGGCCATATTTTCTGCGGAAACAGCGCGAGTCGTGGTCTCCAGAGGAACACCAGCGTTTTCTGCAGGCACTCGCACAGTATGGGCGCCTGTGGACGCAGGTCCAGCGCGTTGTCAAGACTAAGACAGCAGAGCAGATTCGATCGCATGCTCAAAAGTACTTTATTCAGCTGGAAAAAAAGCGTATGAAGGAGAAATCGTCCACAAATTCTTCAGACTCGAAACCGAGCGAGGCTCTTCGGGAGCCAGCTGCTAGTGGTGGCGCTCCAAGACACGCGGAGAACGCCGCTCTGCAGCCCGGAGCCGTTGGCACTAGAATGCCGCATGAAGCATCACAGCAGCAGACAGTGTTTCAGTCGACAGAGATGAGACATTTGGGTAGATTGCAACCTCTGCCTCTAGCCGTGCCGGAGAACACTTGCACAGAACACGAGCATAATGTGGCCAGGGTACCACGGGGGGAGAATCGTTTGCCACATGGAATCGTGGGGAGCCCTTCTGCTTCTACGCATCATTACCGCTGGGGTCGCACTGTAAGCGGGACAAGTCAGGTCGTCGCCGCATGCTGCTATCACCCGAAGGACATGACTGCACGCATTCGAGAAGGAGCCGCTGTAGCGCCTCATACGGATATACCATTGAATTTGCCTGCAATGCGTGCCGCAGACCGTCTGGAGGCGAATCAGCACGCCGTCCACGAACGCTGTATCGGCAATTCGTTACTTGTAGGCACGTCGGCTGGTGGTTCCCACGTACGCCGCGATGCGTATGCCACGCTTGGGTTTTGCGATCCGAGTATCGCGCAAGCCCAGCGAGCACAGTTCACCTCAATGCCAGTTTTGAGCAGCACTGCCCAGACACACCTATCAGATTCACATTCAGGCGTCACCTGGTGTCAACGAGCGAGCACAGATACGGACTACCGGACCGGAGCATCGCTTCCGCGGCCAATAGAACCATGGGGCGGGACGCGGCCTTTGTCACCGTTGTCACTATCGGTGACGCGGTCATCATCTGATTGGTGCCCGTCCAGTTGCGCATCCTCGGTGCCATCGATCGCGTCGCCGACGCAGGACTCACCGGCGGTATCGCACGATCGGCTGAGGCAGGCGCTCGACTCTCTCGTCAATGGAAGGAAATCGATTGAGCGCTTGGGAACCGGACCGATCTTGAAGCATTTTGATCAGCATCTCTTACAGTATGGCGTCTTTCAAACAATTCCGCAGACCACACCCAGTCCCTCGCTGCCTGTTTCCGCGACCGAGGCCGCCATTCCCCATTCACCGCCGTCTGCCAGGAACCCTGTGACTGCAGGCGCCAAGGTACAGTTACCCTCCGTTTCTTCATTGATTTCTAATCGATTTGCCGTGTCGCATAGCACATCGCAGAAAGAGAGCATGCCCTATTCGTGATTCTAACTTTGATGACCGCGAGTGCGCGCTGCATTGCATGGAGTACGTCTGCTGACTACTAAAGAGTTCTAAAAATAGCTCTCGCTCAATACACGCTAACGAATGGAATTTGTCGTCCGCTTACCAAGCGCTGTGTCGGAATTGCGTCCTGCTGCACTGCCCGCTCGCCCCGCGCCCCCGAACGGCTCCGCGGTCCAGGAGTACCTCCCAGTGGACGGGGCACTGGGTCTGCGCGACCTGACCGGCTCCTTTTCGAATACAAACCTGGCCTGGATTCCATATTATTCCAACAAAGAGACTTCGATTAAGCATAATGAAAACGATTTGAAAGAACCGGAAAGCCTTTATGGTTGCGCGCTACGTGGTTTCGGTGGAACGTGGCGCTGGCGCCGAGTTCCACCTGCAAGTGCAAAACCGCAATCGTTTCAGCAGTCGACTCAGTTTGCGAGCGATGATTCACCACAGGCAGTTTCCGGACCTCGGTTTTTCTCACTTGGCGTGCGCGTTGTTGGTGACGTACTCAACGGCGTCAGCGACACTGAGAATCTTCTCCGCGGCCGCATCGGGAATTTCAATCGCAAACTCATCCTCGAATGCCATAACGAGCTCCACAGTATCCAGCGAGTCTAGCGCCAGATCTTTCACGAAGTGTGCATCTGGTGTAACTTTAGAAGCGTCTACTTTCTCAAAGTTCCGTACAACGTTCAGCACTCGTTCGAGAACGTCTTTCCGGTCGAGAAAGACGCTACCTCCGCTCCCCGCCTCACTGGACCAGCTACGCGTCGAAGTCAGAGCACCTCTGTACCAGCCTCCGATCGATCCCTGTCTCGCGAAACCTAGCGCCCGCGCAAGACTGCGCGCTACTGTAACGAGCGTCATCAGGAGCACACAACAGCAGCGGACACGTTCCCAACGAGACGTCCGTGTTCTGTGCGCGACAGGATGTGCGAGCCCATCGTCGTGCAGAGCGATCACGGCTTGTGTACCAGGATATCAAGGTTCTTTCCTATATGTATAGTATTGTTCTCGAACGTCACTGGCGACGGCGTGCGCGCCTGCTGCTGCGATGTGCAGGGCGGACTGCACAGGCGCTCGCACGCCACGCACAGGCCCCGATGCCGCTGATCGGGGGAAGGTGCGCATGCGGAGGATACAGTCGCTCAAAGAGGATTTTTAGGGACGATTATAGAAGTAACGGACAAAGCCATTCGTGCAACGCAGACACTGTCCGATCCGGAGATCTACCCGTAGAATGCGCGCTCTATGGACGATACGCAGTTGTGGCTGCTGGCGTCGAGCGCGCTTGGTTGCCGTCCAGAGGGGTGCGTTTTGGTGACGACGCGCCGTACACAGGCCTTGTGTGGCGAGATCATGCAGCTGTGAAGCGAGTGTATTTTGTCCAGACTTGCAATCAGTCTGAGGCAGCTCGTGACGTCTGCGTTGCAGGGCACGACGCCTTAACCTCATTTTGATTGCTGCTGAGCCGTTACCCGCTTTACCGAGGCGCACGTCCAGGTTCAGGTATCGCGCTGCGCTGTGGTCACGGCGGGCGGTAAACTCGCATTGTTGGACGGCGGATCGTTATGCATCGTGATCGTAGCAGCGACGCGTCAGCAGAGGACTCTGCCAACCGCCGGAAGCACTTTCGCGAACCGCTCAAGGTGCGCGCGCTGAACGGGGCATTTACGATCTATGCCGAGTACCCGCTGCCTAATGGAGAGAGTATACGACCGCGAAATGCCGCGAGCTTGCGTATGCTCGTTACGGAACTAACCGGTGAGCACGTCGTTGCGCTCTACAGGTCCATCCCGGAGAGCGCAGCAGAGCGGGCGTCTCTCCTCATTGAGGACACTGAGGAAAACATGCCCACAATCGTGTATGCTGAGACCGCTTCGTCTGCTGGTGCGGATGACCCCAGGTCGACGGTTACCGCGCATGAAGCAACTTCGCGATGACTGAACGCCTATACGCGCATCGAATGCAGAACGATCGACGCAAATGTGCCCAGCAGCTGTGTGAACCCGCTGGCGCCTTCCCCTGCATGCGTCTACATATCTGTGGCACCAAACCGAATGGGCGTCCTCTAGCGTGGTTGCTACATGATGCCGCAAGAGTACAGACCGATCCCTGTTAACAAGTCCATCATCGGTGGTGGCCACGAGATCGGTGCCTTGGTCGCGGACACGTGTGCATGCTGCCGGACCCGAAACGAATCCAGCGAGCGTCGGCGTGTCATCTGCGTTCATGGAACGGATCTGGTAATGGGAGCGCCAGGGGTCGGTAGTCCTTCTTGGTGCATCGGCGCTGACGAATGCTCTTGAAGAGCATCAGCGCCCCGTGCGACGCGCAGGACGGACGGATCATGAGGTATTCGGCCCCGTCGATGGGCCTCTCGGGGATACGCCGTTCGCAGTGATTCCGCTGCACCGCTCCCAAATGTGGCTACGAATACTCACAGGTCCAGCTTGCTTGAATCTGCCTAGACCCCATCGAAGAGACACGATCTCGTATACTTTGGTCGAGGTTGATGCATCGCTGCCGATACCTCATCAAATGCGGTAATGTTCGGCAATGAGCAAATGCATTCCGACCTGCTAAACTAGTGGAGAGTGGGTGCACATCCGTGCGGCACAGGAACGCCGCAGAAATCACATGTCCAATGAGGAAATGATGGCTCGAGCGCTGCCGTCTAGGGTCGGCTGAGAATGCACGTACCCTAGTCTTATCGGAGCTTGTGTTTCGTTTCGGGTGGTCTTGGATCAACGCTGCCCTCCCTCAAAAACCGCTCGCGAATGATGTAGCGCTCCGAATCTGAATGCAACGCAACACCCTTGCATCCGGATGCCGCTTGCGTTATCCCCAACGAACCACATATAAGGAGCGGGACATGATCGGGATGCGTGACATCTCGTGCATTCGACCGCCATGCACACTTGAGTCAAAAAGGAGCGTATCGCACAATGCAGAGAAACGCTGTTAATCCTTGATGGTTGCGGTGCCGTTCACCGGCGTCCGGCCTCATACGCAGGCACCCGGGAGCGAGCTTTTCCCCAGGATGAGCGCGGGCGCGCGTCCGACCCGGCTCTGCACCCCGATGAGAGCGCCGAATCATTGCAAAGGCGCGCACCTTTCTCCGCCTTTGATGCTGTCGAGTGTATCATAATCCGAGTCGTTTTCTCGAATCGCTGGTGCCGGCCACTGCTGCCGCTGTTCAGAGCTCGTCTGTCGTAGTGTGTTCTCATCTGCAGAAGTATTCGCTTTCCCAGAATCCCTTTGTGCTGCTCGAGTTACTCGCACACAACCTGAATGGGGCGGTCAGCGAACAGCCCAGGCTCCTTTTCACCAAAAAGACGTGCGAAATGTTCATATCCACCTTCCATGACTGCGATGCTGGGCAAGTCCAGCTGCGCCAGATCTGAACCCTCTCTTTTCCATTGGACATGCATCCGCGGTAGCGTCGAAGCGAGCCCGATAGCGATCTCCGGTCCGCGGCACTTGGAAAGCATACAGTGGCATATGACCAAGTGCCGATCTCCTGCGGATGTCGAATGCATTTTCAGCGCAAAGCGCATGAGTTTCACGGCCAAGGCACCCAGATTCCCTATAGCTTCGTCGTACGGAGCATGCCATGCGCCTCGTATGCATCCACCGTGAAAGTCAACGTCGCGTACATCGAGGATCGTTACTGGCCACGGAATGGCGCCCTTTCGCACCAAGTCAGCGACTCGCTCACAACTGATGGTCTGAACCCGCGAGCTCATTCTCGTACGAGTTGGAGAACGTTTCTTCGGTGTAAAGAAGTTTTCGCGAGGATGAACTCTGGAAAGCGTTTTTACCAAACCAGGTTGCGTGTTTCAAAGCCGATAGCTCTTGTGACTGGAGACCGTTCCGCGGACGCTCTGCAAAGGTTGGTACACCTATTTGCGCTTGAAACAACCACACAACAACGGTTGACGCCCGCAATGGCCGGCAGCGCTTATGGCTCTCTGATTCGTGGAAAACCTCTGCAAATAAAGTGGACAGCAGAGACAGATCCAGGCTATACACGTAAGCCCGCCGCCAACGAGACAAAAAAGCAAGCGTTGTGAAACGCGCAAAGCAAACGCTCCTCAACTTTTCCCCAGACCAACTGCCGGCGGTAGCAACTGGACCGGAACGATTTTTACGACAAGAAGAGGAAACCCTGCGAATACGCACTCTGGATAGACGTACGGCTTCGAGTGGATGCAAAGCGAGGCGTTTCAGGTCTGTGGGGCAATGCGCATTGCCAATACGATCGGGAAAACGAACAATGTCCAGCGACGATGCAGGGTACATGAATAGACTCCCGTGGACGGCTTCCAGTCATTTTTGAACGGCCCGATGCGATCAATTTCAGTTTATCCAGGCACAGTACGAGTCTGGGAGGCTGCTTCACAAAGTCGGCTCGCGTCAGCTCCTCAGATCTCGTCTTCAGGACCGCAGCTTGTCTGGTCAAGAGTACGGCGTCAAGGCTCGGGTCACGAACGCCATATGTTTCTTGCCTCGCGTTGAACTCAGCCATGGAGGGAGTCCTAGAAAACGTGCCCGCTGTACGACTAGAGTCTCGTCATCGTCTCGTCGGGCAAACACCTTTTCTCGCCTATCTCCGCTCTTCATCCGCATCACTTGCACTTCTTTGCTCGATCGTCGAGGAGAAGAGTTTTTTGTCGAAACTGGCGATGACGGTCCTTCAGGATCCCGGATTTCCATCTCCGTACCTTTCCCTTGGATTTTTTTGTTTCCTCAAATGGACACACTTTGAACACATCTGTTATAGACCGCGAATATACACTTCATGACACGCACCCGGAAACGGAACACCATTACGGTAAAAGACACCAGCGTACACCGCTGCAGCTACCTTGGCTAGCTATGGAGCCCCAGACCGCATCCCGGTATAACCACGTCGCTCTATCCCTGTGCAGCGACATGTGTGATATGAAGTCTCGTTCGAGGGCGTCGCGAATGATCCCGATGACGATGACGTAAAGAATTCCACTGGTCGAGAGTCGAGCGAGCCTGCCCGAACAAATGTACTGCGAATCTAAGAACTGGATGAGTCCTTGGGCACTTGTTGCTCTACTTTGAACATCGAGGTTGTACATAGAAAAAAAGAGGTCGAAAAGAAATCCAAATGCTGGGGCAGAGCGACCAGCTCGTTATCCCGTTCTAATCTGACACGAACGCAGATACATCACAGGTGTCGGTGATCCGGTCGAGGACGTCAGCGCTTCCGGAGCCTCGACACAGCGCCACGTTCAGCGACCCCGTGTTCCTTTACAATGGAGACGTTTTTCATGTATCCGCTGAATCCCTAGATTCCAAATCCATCAAAGTCGGATAGAACCAGATGATTTGCAGTACTCGGGATGGCGTCGGCTCAGGCTTGCCAACACCGCATCTCGTATGGAATGGATGCGCCTCGGCCATGCGACAACCGCAGGCACGCAAGCATACCGCACGACATTCACGTCGACGGACATAATGCTCGTGAACCAGCCTTTCTCCATGAAGCTGCACCCAATTACGATCGTGTGTATCACGCAAGCATCGATTCGTGCCCGTCTGATGCACCAGTGCAGGGCAGTGCTGTGTCGTGCGAAGTTCGTGGAAAACGCACCGGCCTCTGGGGTGCTGGTAGCATCCTGCTCTTCGACTGTAGCTTTTGAGAGATGTGCACGTGATCGCACTGGGTCAAGTCGATCCATGCCGAGCGCCCGCCCAGGTTTTTCGCGTAGACAGGATCGGGGACCACAGCCATGGATCGATCGATGCGAAGTCGACGAGATCGCTCCCGAGCTACAGGGACGTGCATCGGGCTTCCTCGACGAGACTTGGCCAGTGCTCGCTGACACATGCTGGAAAACGAAATCCGGGGATCGAACCAGCCACTGAGACGTACACCGAAAGAGAATGGAAAAACTGCGAATCCACGAGCGGCTCTATGTCGGAATGCTCCCGTCAGAAGCGGCAAGGACAGCGCTGTGACGCATCCGTCACGATCCAGATCTCGACACGCTGACCGCGGCTCCAGCGCATCTGACACAAGATACCCTAATTCATGCCGAGCTTCCAAACGCTGATGTACTTTCTTCGAACGAGTCCTCCGTGAATTCATCGTTGTCATGCCGCTCCGATCGAAGCAGACGCAGGTTTGCATGCAGATCTTGTTCGGTAGGAGCGCGAGTCCCATTGGCGTGCCGACGGCCGATCAAGCATCGCTGGTGCCTCCCAAACCCCGTGCAACGTGAATCGCGCCTCTAATAAACACCCTCAAGGATAGAAACAAGCTGTTCTGCCTCCGTGCTGCGTCCGCAATGGCGCGATAAGCGTCGCAGAGAGCGCGCGCGCGCACACACACACACACTCCACACACCAGACTCGGCATCCGGATGATTGTATCAATCATCCAGGATTCCCAATCGAGTCTACGGGTGCTGTTGACCGATGGAATGGAACGTTACAGTGCGACATGATGGACGCTTCCCCGGATGCGCTGGACCATTCGTAGCACTGGGTATTCCCTGGTCCTTGGAGACGATCCGTCGATCAGCTGTTGGAAACGAACGTCTACCTAGCGGGTATCGCGATGCCGGACGTTATCGTCAGCGATCCGCAGCGGTGGCGGCAGGCGCCAGGGCGCCCCGCGCGCTGGCATGTCCGCATTGTCGCAGGTTACGTAGCCGTAGCCTGTTTTTTAACGAAGAACGGACGACCTGTGCGGACACACTCTAGTTGCTAACGTTGAAACGTTTGTTCGTGAACGCTTGGCAACTCCTTGTGTCCGGGGACAAGTATTTCGGTTAGGGGAGCAGGATACCGGGGGTTAGCGAGCGTTCTGAATACGACGACACACAGCCCGGAGAGTCATAGAGGTTGCTCTTCGTGCTTCGCTTGGGAGGGTGGCTAGCGCTGCCTCCGGACAGGACGAGTACTCCGGTCCAACTTCAGCAAACCGGAAACCGAACAGCGATGGACCCACAGCGACGTACGAAGGGTCTTTCCCGACGTTCTGCCGCAGAGCGCATCCTCCGCCTAGGGACGCAGTCGCTTGGGGAGAACGGGAGCTCGGAACGCATCCACGAAACGGGGGCAGTGACTGAAACGACCGGTGTGCTGTCAGGTGCTCGTTCCAGGCGAGCGCCGGGGACTGCCACTTCTTGGCAAGGCCCGCGCGCCGGGCGGTACCTGCCACCTGGCGTGGACGTGGACGGTCTGGGTGCGCTTCCGCACGAGAGCCTCTCGCCGCTCACTGTGGAGAAAACAGCACTTGAGACACCGACGCCCGCTGACCTGAAGCAAAACGGCGCACTCGCGTTCGCTAACGACGAGCAGGTTTCCATCAACTTGCCGGAAAAGAACGAACCATCTGGTGATCCAGGCCCGGAGGCGTACTCCAAAGCGTCTACCCTACAGACCTTGCGGCAGCGCTGGTTCGTGAAAGCACCGCCCCGGCCACGCACCATATACCTGGAGAGTGGTACCACTAATCCCAGCAAGCGTCGTTTTCCTGACAATGCAGTGCGGAACTCCAAATACAATGCGCTAACATTCTTTCCGCGGGCATTGTACGAGGAGTTTCGAATGTTTTACAATATATTCTTCCTGCTTATCGCGATTTCGCAGCTCATCCCCGCGTTGCGCGTCGGCTACCTGGTTACCTACATTGGACCGCTTGCCTTTGTGCTGGCGGTGTCCATGAGTAAATCCGCCGTGGACGACATCCTCCGCCGCCGCCGGGATCACGAAGTCAATCGTCAGGTCTACGAGAAGCTCGTAGCTGGCGGCAATGGTGCTGTGGAGCGACGCACAACCCGCGCCTGCGATCTACGCGTCGGTGACCTCATCGTGCTGTCGAAGGACCAGCGCGTCCCAGCGGACTGTATCCTCATGAGGGCATCTCCGGATCCGAACGGAACTGTTTTTCTCCGCACAGACCATTTGGACGGGGAAACAGATTGGAAGCTGCGCCGCGCCGCCCATTCGACGCAGTTGCTTCCCAGTGACGAGAGCCTCGTCGGGTTACAAGCCTCGGTTTGGGCAGAGGCACCGCGCAAGGAGATCTACGAGTTTCACGGTAACTTGTACCTGCAGAATGGAACGATCGAACCCCTTGGTCTGGAAAATACGCTCTGGGCAAGCACGGTGCTCGCTAGCGGGAATGCGATCGCGCTGGTGATCTACACCGGCGCGGAGACGCGTTCGATGATGAACATGACGGAGCCGCCATCCAAAGTGGGTCTGCTCGATGAAGAAATCAATTTTCTGAGCAAACTGCTTTTCTTATTGCTCTTCTCAATGGCGTTTATTCTGCTCTGTTTCAAGGGCTTTGGTCGTCACTGGTTTCTCTACCTGCTGCGCTACCTACTGCTGCTGGCGTCGATCATTCCGATTTCGATGCGCATCAATTTGGATTTAGCGAAATATGTGTACAAATTTGTAATTGAACGAGATCATGCCATGCCCGGTGCCGTGGTGCGCAACTCGGATATCCCCGAGGAGCTCGGTCGCCTGGACTTCATCCTCACAGATAAGACCGGAACACTCACGAAGAATGAGATGGTTTTCAAGAAAATTCATTTTGGGTCCATGTTATTCGGGCGAGAGGCCATGGACGACCTGAAAACGTATGTGGAACGCGCGTTCGACGGCGGCAAAGAGTCGCTCGATCGCGAGATCCGCGAGTCTATGCTCGCGATCGCCCTGGCTCACAACGTGACCCCAGTTGATAACGATTTTCAGGCTGCATCACCGGATGAGGTTGCCTTGGTTCAGTTCGCAAACGCGACTGGGGTGCAGCTCATCGAGCATACACCGACCCGGATTCGCTTGCGCGTTCCTGGTGGTGGCATTGCAACATTCGAGATTCTGGTTGAGTTTCCGTTCACCTCCGTGGCCAAACGCATGGGTATTGTGGTGCATGGACCGCAGGAGCCTAATGTGCCGATTCCGCGGCGCATTATGTTCCTTGTGAAAGGTGCCGATTCTATCATCGGTCGAATGGTGCGAGCGAATGACTGGCTCGATGAAGAGTGCGGGAACATGGCTCGGGAGGGTCTACGCACACTCGTCTACGCCATGCGGTATCTGACAGAACCCGAATATCGGGAGTTCGCTGAGCTGTATGGAGCGGCGCGTGCGCGCACCCAGGGGCGTACCGAGGCCATGGCCGCCGCCCAGGCGCGTCTGGAACGCGATCTGAAGCTGCTCTGTATCACCGGTGTCGAGGACACGCTGCAGGATGGTGTGAAGGCGACCCTGGAACAACTGCGCCAAGCAGAATTCCATATTTGGATGCTCACCGGTGACAAGGTCGAGACCGCCAAATGCATCGGTACCAGCAGTCGCCTGGTCGGTCGGAATCAGCGCACGTTCACGATAAGCGGCGTCGAGAGCCGTACCGTTGCCTCCCGACAACTCGCACAGTTCAAGCGTCGCCAGAATGAGGTGCTCGTGATCGACGGCACCACACTGGATGTCATGTTGCACCATTTCCCCGAGGATTTCATTCAGGTGGCGGGCAAAGCGCCGGCCGTTATCGCATGTCGCTGTTCGCCGACGCAGAAAGGCGAGCTAGCGCGCCTCATCCGTCGACATCTGGGCAAGCGGGTGCTCGCCATTGGCGACGGCGGCAATGACGTAGCCATGATTCGACGGGCGAACGTGGGTGTCGGGATACCCGGCAAGGAGGGTCGCCAAGCCAGCATGGCCGCCGACTTTAGCGTTGCACAGTTCTCGCATCTGCCGCGGTTGCTCGTGTGGCACGGCCGCAACTGCTACAAACGCTCGGCGTGCTTGGCGCAATTCGTCATTCATCGAGGCCTGATGATCGCGGTGATTCAGATGTGTTTCTCGGCGTTTTTCTATTTCGCGGCAGTTTCCGTTTTCAATGGGCTCCTCATGGTCGGCTATGCCACCATCTTCACCATGTTGCCGATATTCTCGCTCATCCTCGACCGAGACGTTCGAGATACGATCGCCATGGCGTACCCGGAACTCTACAGCGAGCTCCGGCGCGGGCGTTCTTTGAACGTGCGCACGTTTCTGACCTGGGTTTTGAAAGGGTTTTACAGCGGCACGGCGATTATGACATTTGCTGTCTTGGTGCTATGGAACGACGATTTTTTCACCACCGCGAATATTCAAGCGGTGGCATTCACTGCGCTCATAATCTTGGAGCTGCTCATGGTTGCGAGCGAAATTCACACCTGGCATTATTTGATGCTGCTCAGCGAAGCCTTGAGTCTGCTGTTCTATGCGCTCGCGATCTTTATCCTTACACAGGAGTTCAATCGCCGGCTCGTGTTCTCGGTCGGGTTCATCTGGAAGACGGCGGTTATCGTGATCGTTGCTTGGTTGCCCATTGAGCTCGCCAAGCGCATCGATCGCTGCCTTCGGCCGCCGCGGTACCTCAAAGTCGGCGAAGCGCCCGCGAGTACTGCGTAACGCCAGCAGTTTGCAGCGACAGCGATAACTGCGACCAGGAGCGTCGCCCGACGACTCAGACGCTTGGTCGCAAGCACCTGCTACCGCGGCGACGGCGCTGGTGGCGGCTCCGAATACGGCAGTGGTGCCGCTGTCGTCGGAGGCGCCGGTCGCCCGTATGCTGTGTCCGGTCGCGTCAGGTATCGGACCGGAACGGCAATATCCTCGGGGGTATCGAGCTCGAGCTCCTGCTTGCCAGCGTAGTTTTCTCCGACATCGGCCCGATTCGCGCCGCAACTCCCGGTATCGTCGGCGGGCATCGCCGCCACCCCGGATTCCATCGTAGCGCCTGTCGGTGCTTCCAGTGCTGCCTTTCGCATGAGGGTCCAGTCGAACGCATTGTCGTCCTGATAGCCTTTGCGCCGATAAAGGTCCCGGAATAGCCTTCGCAGATAATTGTAGTCGGGCTTGTCCTCAAAGCGCAGTGAGCGGCAGTAGTTCAGATACGTGGCGAACTCGGACGGAAAGCCGCGACACAAGATATCCACAGGGGTGCATATTTTGCGTTCACTGATTTTTTCGTACTTTTGTTTCTTGGTGGCTGCTTTCAGACCTTGCCACGGCAAGCTGCCTCGATTAAAATACATGAGTACGTAGCCAAGTGACTCGAGGTCGTCGCGTCGGCACTGTTCAATGCCAAGGTGCGTGTTGATACTCGCATACCGCGCGGTCCCAGTCAGGTTCTTGTTCTCTCGATACGGAATATGCACAAGCGTACGCGGGTCACGATACTTTTTCGCCAACCCAAAGTCGATGAGAAATACCACGCTCGAGTCCCGTCGCAGACCCATGAGAAAGTTGTCCGGTTTGATATCGCGGTGAATGAAGGAGCGACTGTGCACGTACTCGATACGCTGGATCATTTGGTCCGCCAGCATCAACACGGTTTTCAGGGAAAACCGCCGGTGACAAAAGTTGAAAAGATCTTCCAGCGACGGACCGAGTAACTGCATCGCTAGGATGTTAAAGTCGCCCTCGGTGCCGTACCAGTGAACCTGCGGGATCCCGACCGCAGGCTGACCCGTCGCAGGGTTCGTTCCCAGGTAACGGTAGATTTTGCTCTCATAGCTCAGCTGGGGATGCCTTGTTTTCGTCGACTCGAGCTTTATCGCAACCTCCTCACCAGTGTACACGTTTGTACCGAGGTAGATGTCCCCGAAGGAGCCGGAACCGATTTTGCGGCCGAGCCGCCACTTCCCACCAACCCGCAGTTCAACCGACATGATTGCGCCCTTTCCCAGACACCACCAGGTGTTCAGCGAGCACGTGTAGCTTTCCGAGACGTCCTCTCGAACAGGGACGTTTCTCGCGCTGGACTCGACGCTCGAGCGCTCGCCTCGTATACAGGTGCGTGTGCGTATGCGTGTGCGTGCACGTGACTGCGTGTGCGTGTGTGACAACGGGCGAGCGCGCGATGCGTGCAGGTACGACGTATGCGCCCGCTGGGCATGCAGCAGCAGCGCCGTCGACGTCGACGCCGCTGATGCCGTCGACGGCGACGGCGACGGCAATGCGGCACGCCTGGCAGCGACGGTCTTGAGACCAAGGCGGTGTACCGCCTGACCCCATGTCCGCGGACTTGTACACGAAGCGGGCTGGGATTAGAGGCCGGTAACGCCGGCAACCTCAAAAGGCGCCGAAACGCCCTGCAAGTGCCGGCACTGGTGACCGCGGAGCGCCAACTGCCGCTTGGTGTGCTCAATGATCCTAACGCTGATGACCCTGCTATTGCAGTTTTCATAGCAGCTCGGCAACCGCGCTTTGGTAAGGAGCAAAATCGTCAAAAGCCGGCAGTGATCGCTGTCGCTGCGGTTGCCGCATCACCTCTTGGTATCGCGAATGGCGTCCTTGATGCCATTGTCGATGCACTCGTGGACGTCGTTCGCCGTCTGGATCCCTCGTTC
>Ga0080006_1149142_pt1 | contig 26120 bp, 21 predicted proteins | sample RS3BMetagenome_FD_69209 | JGI IMG/M metagenome (GOLD analysis project Ga0080006, IMG submission 69209) | Ferric oxide microbial mat and aquatic microbial communities from Rainbow Spring, Yellowstone National Park, USA - RS3B (SPADES... ...
TCATAGCCTTCTCAGATATGCTATTGCCGTGCTTTGTTATTACATAGCCGATTGCTGCGCCCTCAAGCTCATCCCTTCTCTTAACACCCGCCTTCATAGCTTTCTGCGCTGCGGCGAGCTCCGGCGACTTTATATCATAGTTGCCTATACCCTTTCTTAGCTGCGTGTGTATCACAAACTCCTTTATGTCCAGTTTTCCGCTCCTTATTTTGTCAATTGTTTCTTTTACAATAGCGGCAGCCTTCTCCTTGCTTCCCTCTCTAAGTATTGCCTCAAGCACTGCCTTCTGCGTGTCTCTAGCTATCTTAGCCCAATCCCTCCTTACAAGCTCAAAGCCCTTTATTTTTATCCTGCCCTCCTCTGAAAGCAGCGCGTATTTTTTCTTTGCTCCTCCCACACCCACACGCTTGCTAACAAAGACACCTCTTACATAGAAGTCCTCAAGGTCAAGCTCCATTGCGCCAGGTAGTGTATCATTCATCTCCTTCATGAAGCGGTATGCATCTTCCTTTGTCTTGTTGCCCATCAAGAGGAACAAGCTGTCTGTGTCGCCATAGAGCACCTTAAAGCCGTGTTTTTCGGCCTCCTCTATAGTCTTGGTGATGTACGCCCTGCCAAATGCAGTAACGCTTGCAGCGCACTCCCTGGAATACCATCTTGACCTTGCATATCCTAAATATCCATAGAATGAGTTTGCAAGTATCTTTAGTGCCATCGACCTTGCACCAAGCGCCTTGTTATCAGGATTTTTTTTGTACGCCTTCTTAACTTCTGTGCGTTCATCAATTAGTCTCTTGAGTATTGTAGGAGCTATTCCAACAACATCTTTCCTGAATTTTACACCTGTTGGAGACTCATAGTAATCCTTGCAGTCGCTGCATATGGTAGAATTGTCTATATTATGTGCGATTATTATTGATGGATACAGGCTTCTGAAGTCGAAAGCTACTATATTCTCATATATCCCTGCATCAGGCATCTTCACATAAGCTCCTTCTATTGGGTTGGCATTCCTCTCCTCTATCTCATTCTCTTTTGGCTTGTTTGGTATTATCTGGTTGTTCTTGCTTGCATACCTCATGAGAAGATATTCTACAAGCTGACCGGTAGTTGAAATGGCCGCCTCGCCAAGCACTGTTCCGCTCACTTTTGACACTTCTACCATCAAAGGCAGGAAGAAATCAAAAAGTTCATCCAAAGTGTTAGAATCATCCAGGGAATATTCAGAAAGATCGTCAAGGTCGCCAGCGTCCCACTGCTGCCATATCTTAATTTTATCAATCCTTTTCTTGTGCTTGCCAGTAATTGCCTCGTATACTTCGCCCAGCTGCAGGCTGTTGACCTTTATAAGCTGCTCTGCCGCTCCCACAACAGAGACAAACTTCGCGACATTGTACACGTCAAAGTTTATTCTGCCAGGTATTTTCACAGCTTCTATGAGACCGTGATGCTCCCTTTTTACCTCGTCGCCAAATCTTGCTATGTCAAAGCCGATCCTGTTTGCCTTTGCCCTAGCAATAAGGTACGGAATATCAAAATTTGATGAATTGTAACCTACAATAATGTCTGGGTCTATCTTATTAATTATATTTACAAAGCCCTTTACAAGCGCTTTCTCATTTTCAAACACAGAGACAAAATCCTTGCTTATCTTTTTTGTAGTAAGTACACCGCTATCATTTCCAGACTTGTAACTTATCATTATCACAGGGTCCTTCTCAGGTCTTGGTATCCCTGCCACGTTGTAGGTCTCTATATCAAAAGAGACGTGCGAGAAATCAGGCAACTTTGCAGTGTCTCCGCTCTCTCTTATCTCGTCTATCACAAGCCCTCCAGACTCATCTTCCCTATGCGCCTTTACATATATTTCAGAAAGCGGCACAATACCCTTGTCTATAAGGTATCTTTTCCAGAACACAATGTCATATTCATAGCATTCCCCAAATTCTGATAATGACTCTTTGAGCTTAGGTATCTCCCTCGGATGGTTTGCCACAATTTTGAAAGCTCTCACTGTTTCCGGCCCGAGAGTCATCTGTCTCTCCTCCACGCTGAGCGGAAATATTTCCTCATTGGTTTCGCTCAGCGCACCTACTTTTTTAAGGGTTTCAGCAGAGACACCGCTAAATGGCACAAGATACATGTAAGGATAAAAACTAGGGTCAAACAACGGCACTACTGTGCCATCAGCATCGTTTTTGAAAGATACCCTTATGATCCCGCGCTTGCCAAGCGTGACATAGTCTATATCTATTACAAACCCTTTCAGCTCGATGCCGCTGTCATAACTAGCTACCATGTCATCTACACAAAACTGCAGGCAATCAAAAATTATGCGGCGGGCTTGTTGCTATTTGATTCTTGCAATGTTGCCCTAGTCAGAGGCAATGGAGGAACCAACCCAAGCGAGTATGCCACCAATGTTCCCCGTGATCCGCATTCAAAGTTTATTAGGTTTATCAGGTTTTCAGCAAACTTTATCGGCAGAGTCTTCTTGTTCTTCCACGTAGAAGTTATCTCATCCGAGTCCTTTTTGCTTTCCTTTGATTTTATCTTTCCTGATATCTTTATCTGCCCTACAGATTTCGAGCTGTCTACCGCACTTTCATATACGGCTAGGAACGTGTACGCTACCTCTATAGAATCATCACTTGTGCTAACATCATCAAAATTTATGTTGAATCGCATGTTAGCGATGCCTTCCGGAGAGTTCCTTTCACCTTCTACCTTGCTTATTTCCATACCAGTTATCATAGAATCACAGTTTAAGATTTGAATATATATTGCCCTAAAACATTTTAAATATCTTGTGCATGTTCTGTACCTAAAAATGCCGATTCAAAAAGCATTTAAACTTCAACCTTCAATTATTATTGATTACATGTCTAATAGAACAACTTCTAACAAATACGAGTTGTTCATAAACGAAGTCAGAAAAATAGCAAAGAAGAAAGATCCTCTCAATGAAGAAGAAGAAAAGATCAAGAAAGTTGCAATGCTGATAGCAGCACTCTCTTCAAGCCACTCATGGCAGACTTATCAGTATCTTCATGGAGCTGCGGAGTATGACAAAACCGCCATTCAGGCGGAGGCAGGGTCCGCCTTTGCGGAAGGATGGAAAGCAATAAACGAGGTTGATGCCGAGGAAGTAGTGACTTCAGAAATACCAGAACAGAATTTTTCAATGTGGCTCTTTTTCACTGTGCCTAAAGAGGAGCGCCAAGAGTTAAAAGAAATGTTGGTGCAGATAAAGAATGACCTCAAGGACGGCCTAGAAATAGTTGAAAAGAAGGACCAATAGTGTCAGCAACCTACTGCTCAGGGCATGTGGCGCAACTTGGATAGCGCGCCTGGCTTCGGACCAGGTGGTTGCGGGTTCAAATCCCGTCATGCCCGTAACTGAGTGATTAGCATATGCACCGGTATTTTTTTATGCAAATATAAGGCTTTTATTTGTTTTATGCAAATTATAGCACATGCAGAAGATCGGCCTACCTACAGCAACAGCAGTGGGCTTGGGTGCCATAATAGGCGCCGGAATATTTGTACTTAGCGGCACTGCAATAGCACTGGCTGGTGCATATTCCCTTCTTGCATTTATCTTGGTCGGTATAGTAGCACTTTTTGTCGCTTTGGAAATGGGCTCGCTGGGCAACATAATGCCTCATGCAAAGGGGGCATCTTATTCTTTTGTATATAATGCATTTGGCAGTGAGCTAGGTTTTGTGACAGGCATACTGTTATATTTCAGTTTTGCGACAGCAATATCAGCAATAAGCTTGGGTTTTGGCTCTTACCTAGCAAGCCTTCTTGGTATTCCTGTAGAAACATACGGAATACCTCTTGCAATAGCACTTGTCTTCGCACTTTCGCTTCTTAATCTATTCGGAATAAAGAAGGCGGCAAAGACAGACTTCTCTCTCGTCGCAATAAAAGTTTCTATACTTGTAATTTTTGTAGCATTCGGTATAATATTTGCGCTAGCACACCCATCGCTGTTTGCAACACATCTGGTATCTAAGAAGTCACAATTTGGCATAGGAGCAATATTCGCTGCAAGCGTTGCAATATTCTTTGCATATACTGGCTTCCAGTCTATATCCACATTCACAGACAGAGTTGAGGGAGGATCCCGCAAGGCTGCAAAGGCTATAATTTACTCTGTAATAATAAGCCTTGTACTTTATGTGCTTGTCGACATGTCACTTCTAGCTTTGGCGCCAGCAAGCTCTTATAGTATATCTGCTGACCCGCTTTCCTTCGCCCTGAAAAGTGCATCTGCTCCTCAATGGCTTTTCATACTTGTTGACTTTGGAGCGCTGATTGCAACAACATCTGCCGCAATAGCAATGATCCTAAGTGCTTCGAGACTCTTCTACCAGATAGGAGTTGACAAACTACTTCCAAGATTTTCAAGAAAGTACAATAGGAAGAGCGATGTAGCGGTCAACGGGGTAATAATATCTGCACTGATTGGGATAGCAATGCTCTTCTCTGGGAACATATACATAATAGCGGCAATAAGCAATTTTGGGCTGCTTTTCTCATACCTGCTCACCACTTTTGCCGCTGTACATTACAAGAGGAAGATGCCTAAAAAGTTCTTAATTCCCTTTTACCCATATCTGCCTGCTGTGACTGCGGTAGCCCTGATTACCCTTCTCATAGGCATGCCAAAGGAGGCATTAGCCATTGGTGCCGGAATGATAATGTCACTCCTCGCCGTATATTACTTCTTGCGTGAATTGAGGAATAAAGAGGTTGTAAAAGTAAGGCTTTTCAACTGATTTTCAAAACACGCCGTATGGAATCACTGTTGCAATGCAATCCAGGATGGAAGAATCCCAACCCTATAGTTTGCCTCGACATTGTTGGTAGTGGTGTTTACAACTGATATCATATCAAAACCAGAGTCAGCTATATACACATAATGCCCTCCCGGTGAGACCGTTGCATAGCTTGGAAGAAAACCCACACCTATACTTTTCAGCGTGGCATGGCTGGTGGCATTTATGACAAGCAGGCTGCTTGTACCGATGTCTGTAACATAAAGATAATTGTTAATTTTGTCATATGCGATGCCAAAAGGTATGATGCCTGCATTGAAGTATTTGACGTTGCCAGAAGTTTCATTGATTACGGCTATGGAACTGACACCAGGGAGAGTGGCATATGCGATTCCGCCGCTGTACGAAGAGGCTAAAGCATAAGGCAGGCTCTTTACACTGACATTGTTTATATATTCCAGTGATGATGTATTTATCACAGAGATTACAGCAGAGAGCTGGTTTACCACAAACAACTTTGAGCCATCGCCAGAAAGGTAGATAAATGCTGGGTAAGTTTTGGTGCTCATGTTTTTAATCACAGTACCACTCTGTGTGTTTATTATGCTCAGCTTATTGGATCCTGAATCCGCCACAAACGCATAATTATTATCAATAGCTATGCTAGAAGGGAACGAACCAACAGGAATGCTGTTTACGACAGTGTAGTTTATAAGGTTTATAACTGCCACCTTTCCTAGCGCAGTTTCGGTAGCGTAGGCATAAGTCTGATTTGGAGTGACTGCTATGCTTGATGGTGTCACTACATTGTTTATGGAAGTCTCCACACCGCTGCTTGCATTTATAACAGTGACATTGTTTGATAGAAAGTTTGCTATCAGAATTCTAGACGAAGAAGGTATGAATACAACAGTGGCATTTGCCTCTATCCCTGCGTATGAGGCTGAAATGGTAGTAGTGCCTACATTGCCGCTACTGGAAATGTAGCTAACATAGCTGCCGCTTGAATTTATTGACGAAGCTATGCTTATGTAAGGATTGCTTGAAACAAGCTGTGGGTTGGGCACAGGCAATACAATGCCAAAGACATCTAACCCAACGCTTATCTTTGCACTCTGATTAGACTTGAGAGTAGAAGGAAGGCTTAACACAATGCTGACCTTTGGTACTAGAAGCCTGTTCACATTAGTCGAATAATCACCAACATAACTCTCATACTCTGCGCTGCTGCAATTCGAGGTTGAAATTCCACAGTACTTTGCATTAGCCTTCAGATGCCCTGAATCAAACGAAAGCACTGGCGCATATGTTGGCATCTTAGCTACGCATAGCAATGTCTGCCCTGGCATCACTACAGAAGGGCTGCATTTTACCATAGAAGTTGTGCCGCTGCTGTTTATTTGGAGTGAAACGTTCTCTATCGGATATGGCAGCATGTCAGAACCTAGCAACGCTACCATTGTGCCCGTATTATTAGAAGCGACTATTATAGCATGGCAGTCTATTCCATAGTCAAACTCGCACTTTGTAGGCAGCACGTTCCTGCTGGTTATAGAAGTAAAATTAAAAATTACAAAAATCACTACTCTCCCTTATTGTCCTGTACCTTTTGGCATCTGTAAATACTGCGGTTTTCTTACCTTCCTTCTTTAGTAAAGACAACAGCTCTACAGCGCCTTCTCTCAGCTTCGGCCTGGTGAAGACTGTGTAGATTTCATACAGCTTTGCATACAAGAGGTTTTTTTCCTCCTCCTCATGCATGAGGCTAATATCTGCATGTCCTAAATCTGGCCTGCTTTTGAATAAATATGAATGTTCTGAAATGTATTTTGGCGAATACCTAGTCTTGAAAAAGCGTGAAAATCTGACCAGCGCAGTGGATGTGCTCAGCGTACCGTCCCAGTCAAATATAAACAGTTTAATGTCCTCTAGTTGCATAAGGATTAATAATTTTCTTAACAAATAAAAGGGTATGTGATGAAAAAGGTGATCACTGAGCACTTGCGATGAAGAGTGATAGGTAGCCTGATTTGATGGTAGAAAAGATGAGTATGTTGAGGAAGCTTGGCAAAAGCGGCATAACCGCAAGCGATATCTCTAGCCAGCTGTGGTGCGAAAAGCAGATGGAGCTCAACTACATGTATGGCAAGAGATATACAAAAGCAATGTCGGAGGGAAGCAAGATACACAGCGAGTTGGAGGAAGAAGTGCGCGTAGCACTTGCAGCAGAGCCAATTACATATTATGACTCGCTCTACAAGATAGGATATGAGAATTACTTTGCATTGAAAGGACTTGCAGAAAAAAAGATAGGAAGGGAAATAAGAATATACGGCTCTGTAAACGGCTACAGGCTCACAGGCCAGATAGACGAACTCAGGATAAAAAATAATTCTGTAGTTATAATAGAAAACAAGACAAAAGAGTCTGGCAAACCAATAGACGAGGCTGTTCTAAGGCCGCACAGGGCCCAGGTAATGCTCTACAGAAAAATGCTGGATGACATACGCAACGGCAGCTATACATACGATAACTTTGCAAATACCTACAAGATTGCAGCAGGGGAACTTTCGCAGCAGTTCATAAAGCAGCTAAAGCTGCTTGGCCTTGAAAGCAGCCTTATTGGGCTTGAGAAGATTTATTCAGCAGTATTCAGTGAGATAGAAAAACTTCCGGGAATCAGCGACAGGCTGGAGATACACTATATAGACAGGTTCACCGGTTCTACAATAGCAGATATATATGTTGAATATGAAAAAAAGCAGATAGACGAACTGCTAGCCTACGCAATGGGATACTGGAATGGCGAGCGCGAAGCCCAGCCCGTGCCGAAGGAGGAGAAATGGAAATGCAATTTCTGCAAATTCTTCGGCAGGGAATGCAGAGTATACAGCTGACAGATGGTTTTATGGAGCAAGCACCTAAATTGGACAAGGAGGAGCTGAGGGTGAAGTTTTCAGAAGACTACAAGAGATACTATTCAACCGAGCTATTCGAGAGAGAAGGTTTTAAGAGGAGAAAGTGCAAGATATGTGGCAAGTATTTCTGGAGCATTGAGGATAGGGACGTGTGCGATGACCCGATACACACGCCTTATTCCTTCTTCAAGGAGAAGCCTGTGGAAATAAGCTATGTTGACCTGTGGTCCAAATTCTCAGATTTCTTCAAGAAGAACGGGCACGAAGTGGTTGCGCGCTATCCTGTGGTAAGCAGATGGCGCCCTGACCTGTATTTCACAATAGCAGACATACAGGACTTTCAGAGGCTTGAGAACGGCAGAATGAGTTTCGAGTATCCTGCAAATCCTCTCATTGTGCCCCAGATATGCCTCCGCTTCAATGATATAGAAAATGTAGGCGTCACAGGAGGTCACTTCACAGGATTCATGATGGCAGGCCAAAAGTCATTTAATTATCCGAAGGAGGGCTATTGGCGTGACAGGACCATAGAGTTGAACTATGACTTCCTCACAAAAGTGCTCAAGGTAGAAAAGGAAAAGATAGTTTACAGCGAGGACGTATGGGCGATGGGCGACTTTTCAGAGTTCGGTCCATGCCTGGAAAGTTTTTCCAAAGGTACAGAGCTTGTGAACAGCGTCTTTACTGAGTTCGAATCTTCTAATGGCAATATAAGGGAGCTTGACGGCAAGGTGGTGGATGTTGGATGGGGCTTCGAGCGACTGCTGTGGTTCTATACAGGCTACGACAATGCATATGAGGCAACATTCCATGCTACGCTTCAGAAGCTCAGGAAAGAGCTAGGCATAGAATTTGATGATAAACTCTACCGCAAGTTTGCAACACATGCAGGGTCACTGAACATAACAGAAATAAAGGATGTGAAGGAGAAGGAGGCTGCAATACTCAAGAGCAGCGGAATCTCTGAGGAATCATACGTAAAGATGGTAAAGCCAATGCAGGCGATTTATGCAATATTGGACCATACAAGGACACTGCTCTTCGCAGTGACTGACGGTGCCCTTCCATCGAACTGGGGAGGAGGATATAATCTAAGAGTAATACTCAGGAGAGCATTCTCATTCATAGAAAATTACAATCTTGATATCGATCTAACTGAAGTAGCAAGGAGCATAGCTGCAGAACTCCATCCATTATACCCTGAGCTCTCCGAAAGCATGTCTATATTCAGCAAAGTGGTTGATATAGAGAAGGAAAGATATTCAAAGAGCAAGGAAAATGGAAGGAAAATAGTAGAGTCAATAATTGCAAAAGGGGCAAAAATAACAGGCAAGGAGCTAAAAACCCTTTATGAAAGCAATGGCATAACCCCCGAGTTTATATCATCCATTGCTTCAAGCAAAAATGTCAAAATAGAGCTGCCTGAGAGCAGCTATGAAGACATCATAGAAGGAGATTTTGCAAAGCAGGAGAAGGAAGAAACACTAAACATAAGCCTCCCGCAGCTGCCAAAGACAAGGCAGCTTTATTATAATTTTGAGTCTAAGAGCAGGTCAAAAGTGCTGTTTGCAGAAAAAAACTATGTCGTGCTAGATGCAACACCATTCTACCCAGAGGGTGGCGGGCAGCTTGCAGATACCGGCTCAATAGAGGGAATAAAAGTTAAGGACGTGCAGAAGATTGGCGATGTTATTGTGCACATAATGTCTGAGCCTGTTTCTGGAAAGATAAGAGTGGGTTCGGAAGTAAATGCAGAAGTTGACATAGAACGCAGAAAACAATTGATAGCCCATCATACAGCAACACATCTGATAACATCAGCCGCAAGGAAGGTCCTGGGGCCGCATGCATGGCAGGAAGGTGCAAGCAAGGGTGTAGATAAAGCGCATGTTGATATATCTCATTACGACAAGCTTTCAGACGAGGAAGTGAAGAAAATAGAATCAATAGTAAACCAAGAGATTAGAGACGGTATAAAAGTAAACCTGGAAGAGCTTGACAGGGGCACTGCGGAAAGCAGGTATGGCTTTACAATCTACCAGGGGCACGGCGTGCCGGCAAAGCAGATGAGAATTATAGTTATACACAGCAATGACGGCAAGCTTATCGATGCAGAGGCATGTGGCGGCCTGCATGCAATAGGGCAGGAAAACCTGCTTGGTATGGTAAAAATAATAAACACCTACCGCATACATGATGGCGTGGACAGGATAGAATTTGTAGCAGGTGAGGCTGCATTAAAGCGCTTCGAGGAGGAGCACAGCGAGCTTGTAAAAGCCTCACAGCTTCTCAATTCTGAAACAACAAAAGTTGCGCAGGCAGTAGAAAAGCTTAAAGATGCAAACAAAGAGTTCTACAAGAACGCGGAGCTTTATGCTGATTCAATATCAGAAGTTGTCACTGCTTATGAGAAGGGAAAGGAGGTAATAGAGCTCAAGATAAACATAGGGAAGGAATCCCTGCGCAAGGTTGCATCTAAGATAGCAGAGAAAAACAGCAAGAGCATAGTACTCCTTACCAATAATTCCGGGGAAGTAGTGTGCATGACAGGAAGTGAATCAAATTCAAGTGCACTGGATTTTGTAAAAGGCAAATTTGGCAGCAGGTTCAAAGGAGGAGGCTCCAAGAAGGCAGCGGAAGGCGTAATATAGGTGGCTAATTGGATCTTTACACAATACTTTATACAATGATATTGTACCCTATAATCTACATACTCCCGTCATATGTTTCAAACGGCGCACCTGTAATTTTTGGAGGGGGAATGCCTATAGATGGTGGAAGGAAGCTTTTTGGCAAACGTATATTCGGCAACCACAAGACAGTGCGAGGCCTCGTTGCAGGAATTTTATCTGGAATCATAGTTGCACTTGTAGAGTCAGCGTTTCTTCCATATATGCTCGTAATAGGCATAATGCTCGCAATAGGCACGCACATTGGTGATCTGCTCAACAGCTTCATAAAAAGGCAGGCAGGCCTCAAGCCTGGTTCGGGGGTGCCCATACTTGATCAGTATCTTTTCTTCGTATTTGCAATGCTTCTTGCCCTTCCATTTGGCCATCTCCCTAATGCAATAGGAATCATCTTCCTAGTAATCCTTACTGGGCTTCTTCACAAGCTAACAAATATCGGTGCAAACAAACTTGGCCTTAAGAAAGTATCGTGGTAGCCGCTTCAGTAAAAGAACCATGGAAGTATGTTAACAAGCAGCGACACTACAACAATAGCGCCTAAAATGTTGAGAACTTTGCTGTTAAGTTCAAGCTTGTATATCTGCCATCCATCGAATCCTGGGATAGGTAAAAGGTTTACTATTGCCACAAGGAAATTAAGGAGGAAGGAAAGTGCGAATAGCACATAGAAGAAGTTTGCTGTGCTGCCAACAATTCCCTTTGAAACTACCTCTTTTTCTTCTATATACACCCCTATCTTTCCAGTAGAATTTGTCTTGAACGAGTAACTGCCTGTGTTAGTCACAACGCTCACTGTTGAGAATGGAGTGTCGTTTTTTGCAGCAGCCGCGAAGCTGGAAAGGTTCCTTATAGGGTATCCATTCCACTCCTCAACAATTGAGCCAGGTGCTATGACATTATAGGCAGGGTAACCAGGTATAGTTGAGTAGATCTCAACAACTCCCTTTTCCAGGCCTGGCATTACAGCATAAGCCATAGCAAGCATAAGCACAAAGAATATGACAGAAAGTACAATATTAGAAGTGACTCCAGCCACAAATATCCTTTCCTGTTTTGTCCGGTCAAGCTTCTTTATCTCCTTCTCTTCAGGCTCTACGTAGGCACCGGCCGGCACAATGCCGAGAAGTACAAGGCCTATGGACTTTAACCTGACCTTTGCTATTCTTGCCAGCACACCATGTGAGAATTCATGCACTATAAGCAGTACTACAAGTGCTATTATCCCAGCAAAAAGGGGCATGTCAATCCCAGGTATGACAGGAGCCACACCAGCAATCTGGCTGCTTATTGCACCCACATTTGGATGCGCAGTGAATAGGCTTGCCAGATAGACTGTAAGCCCTGCAAGTATTTTAATGGCGTTGTACAATATTGCAGAGAAAGTGAGCACCGAAAATCCTCCAGCCACTGTAAGTGCACCAAGTGCATAGCCCTCTGGACTTATAGAGGTGCTGCTGCTTGAAGTCGACTCACTTGCAAGCATATTACTGATCTTTGGTATGTTTATGAAACCCATTGCAAGCTGCAGCTGGGTGAAGACAAATACAAAGAGAAGCACAAGTACAACCATGCCTATGGCAATCTTCTTCTTGCTCATCCTGTGCCTGAATACAATGAACGAGAGCAGCCCTATGCTGAGTACAAGCCCTATGTCAGCAGCATCCGTCCACAGCCTCTGGTGACTTTTTGAAAGCCTATCTATGAACGATATGCCGTGCCTGCTTCCAACCATATACATTCCGTAGAAGCCGTTGAGGCCGTTGAGCACAGCAATGAGCTCGCCGCTGAGAAGCAGTGCTGCTATTGCAATCCCCCATTCAAGTACCGCATTCATGCCTGAGAGATAATCTGCAGACAGCAGTACAACTACTAATACCGCCGTAATTGCAGTAAGCAGGCGCCTGTGCTTGTTCAAACGTCTCTTTTTTTCCATTGTCACACATTTTCAAAAGCCTATAGCACACCAAAACAGTGAATTTTGCAGCTATATGCATTTCTGCCTTGCACTGTCTTAGCATCTTTGAAAGATAAAAATAATAAATAATTACTTACTTATAATAATGTGCTGGGCATGTTTCAGCACACGCCGTGTTGTTTTGTAATTGGGGATTTTATGGAAGAGTGTGAAATTTGCGGCAGGCAGACTGACGTTGTATATGTAGTTGAAATAGAAGGCGCAGAGATGCATGTATGCGAGAGTTGCGCTAAGGGGAAGAAAATAATAGAGAAAATAGACGAGAAGCCGGAAGCTGTGCACCATGCATCAATGTCTAAGCCATCAGAGGAAGAGGAGCTAGTAGATGATTACGGTGCGTCAATAAGGAAAGCCAGGGAAAGGCTCGGCATTCCACTAAAGGTTCTTGCAGAGAGGCTTAATGAGAAGGAGAGCATGCTGCTGAGGGTGGAGGAGCAGAAGATGCTTCCAAGCGACTCGCTTGTGAAGAAGCTTGAGAAGGAGCTCGGCATAAAGCTTATGTCAGCCCCTAAGCCTGATACGCCAAACATTCATCTTGGGAAGGATGCACCTATAACCATAGGCGATGCCGCCTCTAGGAAAGAGCAAAAAAAGTGAGCGCTTGGCTGTAGACATAAGCAAGCTGGTGGCAGAGGTAAAAGAGAAGACAGACATGCAGCAGCTGTCAGGAAGGCGCATAGCAATAGATGCATACAATACAATTTATCAGTTCCTGTCAATAATAAGGCAGCCTGACGGTACTCCGCTAGTGGATAGCAAAAACAGGGTTACAAGCCATTTGAGCGGCCTGTTTTACAGGACAATAAATATAATGCAGAACGGCATAACTCCAATATTCGTATTCGACGGCACACCGCCACCACTAAAGGCAAAGACTATAGAGGCAAGGATGAACAGGCGTGAGGAAGCCTACAAGGAGTGGCAGAAAGCCAAAGAAAAGGGCATGGAAGAAGAGGCAAGAGTGCACGCAATGGCAAGCACAAGGATAAACAAAGAGATAGTAGAAAGCTCAAAGGAAGTGCTTAGGCTCATGGGCGTGACCTATATACAGGCCCCAAGTGAGGGCGAGGCGCAGGCTGCACGGATGGTGCAGGAGGGGCTTGCATATGCAGCAGCAAGCCAGGATTACGACCTTTTCCTTTTCGGCGCAGAAAGAGTGGTGCGGAACCTCACAATAACAGGAAGGAGAAAGCTGCCAAGAAAGAATGTATATATAGATGTGTCGCCGGAGATGATCCTCCTCAGCAGGCTGCTAGAGCATCTGCAGATAAACAGAAGGCAGCTTGTCTGGCTTGGTATGCTAATAGGCACTGATTTCAACGAAGGCATAAAAGGAATAGGCCCGATCACAGCACTTAAGATAGCAAAGGCAAGCAATTCACTTGAAGAAGTGTCTGCCGCCGTAGAGTCAAAGTACGGCGTAAGCCTCGGCGCAGAGATGCACGAGGTAGAGGAGATATTCATGAACCCTGATACTGCAGAGATAGATAGCAGCAAAATAGAGAGTGTTATAAAAAGCTCAAGGCCGGACAAGGAAGCGCTTTTGAAGTTCATGTGCGACGAGCATGGTTTCGCCGAAGACCGCATATCAAAGTTTACTGACCTGCTAATATCAATACGCAACGCGGCAGGCCAGAAAGGGATATCGGACTGGTTTTAACAAAGTGAGCGGGAAATCCCACGCCATTTATGGGTGGGATGATGTCACTATATCATGCATAGCCATATGCCTGGAGTTTTTGGCGTTATCTCAGCGGTGTGTAGACAAAACAGCTCTTTTCTTTTCCATCCTGTATGCAGCGTAAAGCTCATCCTTCTTGTGCAGCTGCTCCCTTAGTATTGGCTCGTAGCTGTACGCAACAATCTTACCTCTGTCAGCTTCAAGAATATAGTTAACCTTTACTAGCGAATACCCTCTCAGTGACTCCCCAGCATCTCTAGGCACTGCAATTACCTTTCCGTAAGGATTATCAAAGGAATCCTGCATAGAAGGCACTCTTATATTTGCAAAGCCTGCTGCCGATACATCTGCAATCTGATGCAAGTCGCCGTTCAATATTACGTGTGCGCCTCCCCTTCTCCTCTCCTCGAAGTTTAGCAGTGCATTATAGCTCTTAGGCACGCTGTGCCTTACCTCTAGCCTTATGCCGTCTACAATAAATATGTCTGCTCCCCACTCGCTTCCTCCTGCAATCTTTATCTTGCTGTCATACCACTCTGCATCTTTGATTTCGCTTTCATATTCGTCTGGCAGCCTTATATGGTTCTCGTAGCCATTAGAAAGATCCTCACCTTTAAGCAGTCCTATTATGGCATTGCGTATCTCTCTTGCTTCGTCATATTGCCAACCTTCCTCTGTCTTGTTCCTGTGGTTGCCAGAAGCTATAAGGATTACTCCTCCTCTTTTTATTAAATCAACAATAGCATCCTTTGCTATGTCTATAAATACAAGCATCTGGTCGTCTATCACAGCATTCTGCATTCTCAGCTGCTTGTTTATTGCATTGATGCGCCTGTTTATTTCATTCTCATCAACGCCCTTCTCAATGAGCCATTTCTCATAGAGGTCTACATAGTTTAAATTATAAGAGTCTCTTACAACATCTTTGTACTTCTTGTAATTGCCTTCAAGCACATCTCCAAGGATAGCAAGTACATCTGCCTTTTTCTGTACTATGTCAGCAATTGACGCCTTGAAGACATCAAGTGCCGCAAAGTTGCCTATATGCACATCGCTTATCGCAGCTATCTTAAGCTCCTTTATCTCAGGTATGCTGGCTCCTTCATATGGTAGTATTTTTTCCTTTTTGACAAATGGAATTTCCCTTTCCTTTATTTCGGTAGGGAGCTTATGCTCTACTTTGGCTTCTTCTAGCTCCGGCTTCACTCCCTCTATGCTTTTTGGATTTTCAGAGAGTCGCTTTATTATCCTTGCAGCTGCCTCCTTCTCTGCATCATCATTCTCCTTTGCAATCCTGCTTAGTGTAAGAAGTTCATCATTAATCTTTGTGTGCTTTATACTGTGGTCTTTGCCTATATCTATAATGTTAACACCAGAGTCCATGAGCATTTTATCGGTGGCTGCAGTATCCTTACTCTTGACGCCATAGCTGTAGATTTCTGCTGCTTTCTTCACATCATAGAATACGCCGGGTAATAAAGACACAAGCATTTTGCTAGAGAGATTCTCATACAGGTCGACTTCAAATGTGGTATAGCCTGTATGCGCCCCTACCGCAACAACATAATCTGCATTGATATTTTCAAGCAGGCCGCTATTTTTGAGCTTCCTATAAAGCTTGCTGTTGAATGCCGTATTCTCTCCTGCCTTTATTGTATCAGAGTTCAACTCGAAGTTTGCAGGTATTACCGCTATTCTACTGCCGTTTATTCCCTTCTCATACACATCTATTTCCTTTTCCTGTATCTTAATACTGTGCTGCCTGCCAAACGCTTCTTTGAGAGAATAGATGTACATTGCCCTTGCTATTGCATTTATCTTGTCTAGTACTTTAGGAGGAAGCCTGTTTGTACCTATATAAGACTCCATACCTGAGAACTCGCTCACCTTCTCAAACTCAACGCCTCCCTGCATTGCCTCCTTCAGCCTGTGTAAAAACACCTCTATCTCGCTCTCAAGCTTCTTGGCCTTTTCTGTCAGCTCTTTCCTCCTCTCAGGCGTGGTGCTTTCTTTATGCACTTTACTGTACTCTATTTCTTTATTCACTTTATTGAGCTTATTCTTCCTATTGCTTATCTTATTCATTATCTTTCTTACTTCTCCGTTTGGTATTGCAAGCCGAAGCAAATCTTCAAGCATTGCCTTCTGCTCTGTCAGGTCTGCCATCCTCTCCCTGTTTATTCTTATGTCTATGTAGCCTTCTTCTATGCTTCTCTCAAGCGCCTTCCTATTAGAATCGTCTGCTTTTGTAAGCGCATCTTCGTAACCCTTGATATCTGCAGCAGTGCTTTTCACAATCAATCTAAGGTTCTCTATTTCGATTTTTATCTCTTCTATCTTTGCGCTTATTGGGCTCTCCTTTCCGGCCCTCAAGTATTTCCTAGTCATATTGAACTCGTTTCCAAGCTCTGTGCCAATGTTGTTTATATTATTCTTGTCTTCAGAATCCATTACATATACTACTTCGGTGCTTTTTGGAAGCTTGCTGAGCATCCTTGCAATTCCAGGCCTTACTATAGAAGCCTCATCATCAAGATTATCTCCGCCCTTATTCCTGATCCTTAGCTTGTTCTTGTAAGACTCCTTGCCCCTGTATGGTATCTCAGGCAATACGCCACCACTTATGATAAGCATGTCTGGCTTCTTGCGCATCACTTCAAATATGTGGCTTGTGCCGACCTCATTGTTCTTGTTTTCGTATTCTCTGCTTCCGCCATAGGGGCCTATTACACCAATTCTATAAGATACGCCGTTTCCGTTTAATATGCCACCGAGCTTTTCATTGAATGCAGAATAGGAGATGTTTGTATTTACTCCAACAGAATTAGAATCGCGAGTGTCGCCCCCCTCACTCATCATTCTCACCAATTTAAAATACGCGTTCACATATATAAATATTCCACTATTCCGCAAATATTTTTTTACAAGCACTGCTACAGCTGTAAAAATATAGAACTAGTTTTGCGCCATATTGTGCAGAAGCAATAACAAGAGTGTGCTATTGGTTATGGACTCCGCGGGAGATCCGTGCTTCTGCGACGCGCAGAAGCGATTCGAACCCGCAACCTTCTGCATGCCATGCAGACGCGCTACCGTTGCGCTAGGAGCCCACATTTTATTATACAGGAGATATGAAAAGTATGTTTCCTCCTCTGAGCAGTATGGTGCCTAGCTTGGCCTTCACATTGTTGCTGTCGTCAAGCTCCTCTGCTCCCTCAAGCACCATGTTCATATGCACATCAAAGGATGTTGCCCTGCCGCGTATCTCTACGCCGTTCTTCAGCCTTATGAGCACCTGCTGCCCTATTGCCTTGTTCAACAGATCGAATGGTCTTTCCTGGGTCATTTATTCCACCTAATCATTTCTTCTTTGCTATCTTTGCAAGGTCCTCCTTCCTTACAGCAAGCCTGACCTTGCCCGTGCCTAGCCCTATCTGCTTGCCTATAAGCACGCTCTCAGTGACGCCCTTCATGAAATCATATTCGCCGAATGCAGCTGCGTTGATAAGGTGCTTTACTGTCTCCTCGTATGACGCCCTCGCAAATACAGACTCCTTGTCTCCTGTGAGGCCGTGCCTGCCAACACTCTCTATTGTGCCATTTATGCACATCGCATCTGCAAGCAGCTCAAGATGCCTTGCATCTATGGTTATTCCCTGGTCAGACATCAGAGTCATGAGCTCCCTGACCAGCGTGTTCCTTGCAGCCTCTATGCCGAAGGTCCTGTACATCTCAAATATATCATTGGTGTATATCCTGTATTTGTCAACACCCTCAACATTCATAATCCCTTCAAGGTTATTTCCAGCAGAGACTATGTAATACTCGCCGTTCTTTGCCTGCTGCAGCAGCGCCCTCCCTGCACCCACAACGCCGCTTATGGTCAAACCCTCAGCCTTCACCTTAATGCCCCTTATTTCCTTGATATTTTTCGTGTGCGCCTGTATCTTGAGCACCTTCTCTTCTACTGCGGTATCCTTTTCAAGGAGCTTTCCTACCTTCGAAGCAACCTCTTTTGGAGTAAGGCTGTTTGCCTCCAATGCCTGCATATCTAACTTGAAGAGTATCTCTCCCTTTGAAAAGTTTTCAATTCCCCTTGTCACTATGTCTGACAGTTTAACCTCGCTTATCTTCTTGAGCACATCATTTGCCTTGCCGAAGTTATTTTTTATACCCTCTTCAAGGTATATGTAGGTTATAGGTGCAGATGGCTTCTTCCTCGCATCTGCGAGTTCCACAAGCCTCGGAAGACCTGAAGTTGCCATTGCGGAAGCAATGCCTGCAAGGTGGAATGATCTTAGAATCATCTGCGTGCCAGGCTCCCCTATAGATTGTGCCGCAACAACCCCTACAGGCTCGCCGTAATTTACCTCATATTTCCTGAGAGCTCCATTCTTTGCCATAAAAATCACTCCTCTAACTTTGCAAGGCCCACGTTGATTGCATCTAGGCCGTCGCCGCCGTAAAGAGTCTGCACAAGCCTGTTGTGCACATCCCTGACGCTCAAGTCCTCTTCTACATAGTAGTCTTGTAGGGCATTTATCAGCCTCCTCTGCAGGTAGCCGCTCTTAGCAGTGAGCAGCGCCTTGTACACCTCTGAACCTCTTGATCCTATAGCATGCATGAACAGGTCTATAGGACCTAGCCCTATGTAATAGTTTGCCTTTATGAATCCCCTCGCGCTTGGAGATATGTCACCAGGTGTTATTAATGGCAGCACCCTCTTACTATAATACCCTCTCTTTATCCTGCCTCCTGTGAGGGTTGACTGCTGCCCTAGGAATATGCTTGTCTGCACTATGTTAAGTGTGCTTCCCTTCGCTCCAGCCCTGCCTGTTATAAGCCCCGCATTGTTTGTAGGGCCCAGGTGCTGCAGTATCATCGTGCCGGCCTGGCTTCTCGCCCTGTCTAATTCTGCTATTATGAACCTTTCCAGAGACTCCTTGAGGGTGTAGCCTACAAGCGGCTCGAGCTTCTTGCTCTTGTACTGCTCTATAAGCTTTGAAACCTTGTCGAAGGTGTCGTTTATGAGCTTCTTTCTCTCGTCTGCCATCTCCTCTGCTATCTTGTAATCCTTCACGCCCATAGAGAGGCCGAAGAGTGTGAGGTATGCAAAAGATATCTTTGATGATCTGCTTATGAAGTCCTTGAGCACATCATTGCCGTATTCTGCACTTATTATAGTGTAGAGCTTGTTTGCCCTGCCGAAGAACTCCTTTGATATGACGCCCTCTGTGATTCTGCCATTGTGTATCTTTACTACTCCCTGCCTCGTCTTTATTTCAGCATTCAAATCCTTTGGAAACAGCATAGAGAGCACATCCCTTCCGCTGTACATTCCCTTGCTGTCTGGCTTTGGCAGCTCATATACGCCTGCAAGGCCGAGTAGGTATGATGCTTCATCTTCTGTGAGCTTTGTATCCTCCATTGTCAGCAAATATGCGCCTGTGACTCCGTCCTCGCCTGTTGTTATTATTGGCTCGCCGTCCCTCGGTGAAAACACCTGGTCCTGGACCTCCATAAGGTATCTTGCCTCAGCCTGAGCCTCAAGGCTCTGCGGTATATGCAAGTTCATTTCGTCCCCGTCGAAATCTGCATTGTAAGGCGTTGTTGCAGCAAAGTTTACCCTGAAGGTCTTTCCCTTTGTTATTTTAACACGGTGCCCCATCATTGATATCCTGTGGAGCGAAGGCTGCCTGTTGAATATAGCAATATCTCCGTCTACAATCTGCCTTTCTATAATGTCTCCAACCTGAAGCGCAGCAATTATCTCTTCCCTGTTGGCATCTGCGATCCTCTTCCTCTTACCATCTTTTGATATCACATTAAGCGCCATAGGGTATTCCGTCCTCTTCAGCAGCTCCTTTGCCTCGTTTATGTTCCATGCAGTCACATAGAATGGCACTGTGAGCTTCTTTGCTATCTCAACAGGCACTCCGACCTCGTCAACATCTATGTAGGGGTCTACAGATATCACCGTTCTTGCAGAGTAGTTTACTCTCTTTCCGCTGAGGTTGTACCTGAATCTGCCTTCCTTGCCCTTCAGCCTCTGTGCAAGGGTCTTCAGAGCCCTCCCGCTCCTGTGCCTTGCTGGAGGTATACCTGCAGTCTCGTTGTTGAAATATGTTGTTACATTGTACTGGAGCAGCTCCCATAAGTCGTCAATTATTATCTGCGGCGCCCCTGCGTTTATGTTCTGCTCAAGGCGCTGGTTTATCCTCATTATATCAACAAGCTTGTGCGTGAGGTCATCCTCGCTCCTTTCACCTGACTCAAGCGTTATTGAAGGCCTTACGTTTACAGGTGGCACCAGAAGCGCAGAGAGCACAAGCCACTCAGGCCTGCTTGTCGTAGGGTCTATGCCAAGCAGCCTCAGGTCATCGTCGCTTATCTTTGAGAGCATGTCCCTGAGCTCATCAGGCTTTATCCTCTTATCACCAATGTAGAAGTATGTCGGTCTTTCAAACTTAACCTTTTCCTGTACAGCCCCGCAGTGCGGGCACTTCTTTATGCCCTTGAGCTTCTTGTAGAGCCCCTGCTCCACTTCAAGCTTTGTTCCGTGCGTTGCGCCGCTATTGTTCTCCTCTATCTGCCTCTCGTTTGCAGCAGTAGCTTCTTCATCTTCTACTACAACCTCCTTCCTAATATGCTCTTTTAGATCGTCTATCTGCTCTCCGCTGAGAAGTATCCTGTGGCAGCTCTGGCATGTTGACTGCAAAAGCATGTATATGAACTTGGAAAATTCAGAATGCACAACAGGCCTAACAAGTTCTATGTGGCCGAAATGGCCAGGGCACACCTTCACCCTTGCCCCGCATGTCTTGCATATAAGCCCTGGGTCTGTGACTCCGAGCCTCTGGTCAAGAAGCCCTCCGTCTATCGGGTAGCCGTCCTCGTTGTAGGTGTCTGGAACAGTTAGCTTCGCGACGCTGAGCTTCCTTATCTGCTCTGGCGAAAGTATTCCAAACTTTATATGATCAACAAATTCTGCTTGCATAATATCATTCCTTGAGTGAGACCTTTGCGAGTACGTGCATCGATCTTATTTCATCAAGCAGCAGCTTGAAGGCGTAGCTTATCTCTACTTCTTCAAGATTGTTGCCTCTGCACACAGGGCATATTGGGGTCTTCTTTATATAATCATAATAGCCAATGCTCCCGCAGTCCTTGCAAATCCACACGCTTGCCTTGTCGCTCTGCTCCAGAAGCCTCTCTTTGAGCAGCAGGCTCGCTCCGTAGCCTACAAGCACATCCCTTTCCATCTCTCCGAACCTTATGCCTCCCTGCCTTGCCTTACCCTCTGTCGGCTGCCTTGTGAGTATCTGCACCGGTCCCCTGCTCCTGACCTGGAGCTTGTTGCTTACCATGTGGTAAAGCCTGTTGTAGTAAACAACGCCTACGAAAAGCTTGGCCTTGAATGGTTTTCCTGTAATGCCGTCGTAGAAAGTTTCCTCGCCATTGCTGTCGAAGCCATGCTCCTCAAGTATCTTGCCATATTGTGCCATTCTGTCTATGCCGCGCTCCGCAAATGCTGTGCCGTCAACGCTCTTCCCAGAAAGGCTGCCTGCCTTCCCTGCCAGCTCCTCAAGAAGGTGGCCGAAAGTCATTCTCCCAGGTATGCCGTGCGGATTTAGTAGCAGATCAGGTACAATTCCTTGCTCGGTGAATGGCATGTCCTCTTGTGGCACTATTAGCGCAGCAACTCCCTTCTGTCCGTGCCTGCTTGCAAACTTGTCCCCTACCTCAGGTATCCTGACAGATCTTATCCTCACTTTTACTATTTTTGTGGCGCCTGTAGACTGTGTGAACACAACGCTGTCAACAGTGCCCTGTTCGCCGCCCTTCAAATATGTAGAATCATCCCTGAGCCTTTCCTCAAGGCCGCTTATACCTATATGCTCTTCAAGGAACCTCGGAGGCGCAACCTTTCCTATTACAACATCTCCCTCCTCAACCTGCTCCTCAACCTCTACAATGCCATCCTCGCTAAGCTTTGAATATGAGTGCTCTCCAAGATACCCCTCTGTTGTGGGAGGCGGCACCTTGAATGTGTCCTTCTGCCCTCCAGGATACCTCCTTTCCTCGTCTGAGTATGTCTTGTAGAACATGCTCCTCCCAAGGCCTCTGTCTACAGCCGCCTTGTTGAGCACAACTGCATCTGCCATATTGTAGCCATAATAAGTTGAAAGGGCAACAACAAAGTTCTGCCCGCTTGGGTGCCTCTCTAGATTGAGTGTGTCATATGCGACTGTTGAGACTATTGGCTTCTGCGGGTAGTAGAGCACGTAAGCCCTAGAGTCGAAGCGCAGGTTGAAGTTTGAGGCAAAAAGCCCCTCGCTCTGCTTTGTGAAGTTTGCAAGCATTGCATGCCTTGCAAGGCTGTTGTGCTCAGGGAACGGGCTTACGTTTATTGTAAGTCCGAAAATAGAAACAGGGTCTATCTGAAGGTGTGTTGTCTTATCTGTTATTTCATCCTCTGCGAGTGCCACTGAAATGTTCTCTTCCTCCTCTGCATCAAGGTACTCTATGATGCCCCTTCTCATTAGGTAGTTGAAGTCTATCTCCTTGTTTTTGAGCTTTTGCACAAGGTCATCAGTGAGCTTTGACTTGCCACCTTCTACAATGATATAAGGTGTCCTTATCCTCCCGCTGTCTGTGTTTACATGCACCTCATTCAGCCTTTCAATGTAGGCAACATTCACCTCGCCTGAGATTAGCCCCTTTCTCCTGTTCTCTCTAATCTCATTCGCGAAGGCGTTGCCGTCCTCTACATAGCCTATAATCCTTCCATTGAGGTGCACATAGCACTTCTTATTCGCCTTTGCCAATATAACACCTATTCAGATTTTATCTTGCCAGACTCCTTCAGCTTCGCAGTGAGCATCTGTTCATCGGCGCCTATAGTTACCTTTGACATTATTGCAAGGTACTTTGTAAGGCCGACCTCCTGCCCTTCAGGCGTCTCAGATGGGCATATCTTACCCCACTGTGTGCCATGCACATCCCTTGCCCTGAAGTGCGGGTGCTTCTTTGCAAGTGGGGATTTTATCCTCCTTAAATGCGTTATAGTGCTTATCAAATTGGTCCTGTCAAGAACCTGCGAGACACCAGTCTGCCCTGCAACCCATGTGCCTGTGCCCATTGCATAGAGCATCTTTTCGGTAAGTGTGTCAGGGCTTATTATAGTCTGTATGTTAAGCTTGCGCCCCCTTGCGCTTGTCCTCTCTATCTGGTACTTTACATCCTTTACAAAGAACTTTAGTGCATATGCAAACAGATCCTCCATCAGGTCTCCTGCAAGCTTCACCCTCTTGTTGGCGTAATGGTCCTTGTCGTCCTGGTTGACATACTTGTTTGCAACAAGTGATGCCTTCTTTGCCATCTCTATAAGGTAGCGCGCCTTCTCCTTCCTTGACTCTGGCGTTGTGCCAATATGAGGAAGCAGGTAAGCATCTACTTGTGTTTCAACTCGCTTCTGCTGATACTCCTTGGCCTGCCCCGGTGCAAAGCTCTTTCCAAGCTCAACGAGGGCATCGCTCGGGAGCATGTCCTTTGCCTTGCTCGACTCTATGTTAAGCATCATGTCGTTCTTGACAGCGCTATTATCAGAAACCGCATCTATAATTTCCTTTATCTGCAGGCCGAGCATTCTAAGCAGTGTTATAAATTCAACATTCTTTGGCGCGGTTGGGAAGTTAATGTCAAATATGCCGTGCTGGTTGCGCGTCACAGCACACCGTGCCCTGAAGCTTGGCGTTGTGGAAAAAACCTTGCTGACAACCTGGGTGTTGCTTTTCTCCCTTGTTGTTATTATCCTGTTTGGCGCAAGGTCCTCAAGCCCAATTACAACTCTCTCTGTGCCCTTGACTATGAAATAACCTCCAGGATCGTCTGGGTCTTCGCCGTTCTCTGCAAGCTGGTTCCTTGGCATTATCTTTGTGTTGCATGCGTTGCTCCTCACCATCACAGGCATCTCTCCAACGAAAACCTCTCCATATGCCTCTGGCTTCTCTATGCCGCGTATAACAGGAACAAGCTCTAGGAATATAGGCGCTGCGTATGTGAGGTTCCTGAGCCTCGCCTCGTTAGGAAGTATGCTGCGCCTTGAGCTGTCGGCCTCTATTATTGAAGGCCTGTCTATCCTTATCTTGCCAAACTTTATTGAAAACCCTTCTACATTCGGCTGTATTGTGCCCTGCCTGTCTATTACACGCTGCATGCCAAAGTCCAGGAATTTGTTGAAGCTCTCTATCTGCTGCTGCACTATAGGCGTCGTGCTGAGATAAGCCCTCAATAGATCACTTGCCATCTAACAACCTTATACAACATGCCTGTAATAATAGTAGCCTTTGCCTTCCTCGCGCTTTATCCTTATGATCTGCCCAGGCTTAGCGCTAAGTTTCTTAGCCTGAGGGTCATCTGCAAAAATCTTAGGCAGCCTTTCTGCTGTTATATTGAGCTCCTTCAACACTTTGTTAGCCTCGTCATCGCTAAGCAACTCATGTATGGGTACAAGCTCGTGTTCTTTTCTGGCGCTCAATTATCCACCTAAAAAAAGCATTTACTCTAGCAACACTATCTGTAGGCTCGGCATGTAAATACTGTTATGCACGAAAAAGCTTATAAACATTTTTATTTTTGAGCTCACCACCACTATTAATGCATTCTGCAATAATTCTTTCATCAGACTGCATCTCAAGCAAGGGTTAATATATAAAATCTTTTGCAGCCAATTATGAGCATGCGATTTTTGGCGTGGCATGTAGAATATTTCAAGGCAGTTCCTTCTGATACCGGAAGGTCTTCTATAGTAGAGGATGCGAAGCCAATCTCTGTGGGCGAGTCGCTGCTGGTGTTCGCAAGCTTCGAGAAGGGCGACGAGCAGAAAGAGGTAGACATTGTAGACAAGGCTGCGATTGAGCTGCAGCGCATAGCATCGCAGCTTGGCATCAGCAGCATAGTGCTAAACCCATTCGCCCACCTCTTCGGAGAGCTTGCAAGCCCTAGCGAAGCAGTAAAGATGCTTGATATGCTCTATACAAAGCTTGCCGACAGGAATTTCAATGTATACAAGCTAGCTTTCGGCAGGTTCTATGAGATAGAACTCAAAGCAAAGGGGCACAAGCTGGCAAGGATATCCAGAACAATAAATTGAGCTCTTGTTTGAGCAGTGAACTATCACACACTTACGAATAGGACTTATTGAGCCACATCCATTTGTTCATGGCTTCTCGCTTCATCAGAAATGCTTGCTTTCACATGCGGAATATGTTTTAGGTATTCCAGCATGCTACTTGCAGAGGCATCATCATCTACGAGCGTCTCCCTTATGTTCCGTAGGGAAAGTCCTTCATACTCTGTCGCATACACTGCACTTACATCCCTGTCCTGCACGTGCCCACAGGAAGGACACTCGAACACGCGCTCAGACATGTTCAGGTGCAGTCATTATACAGATTGGCCTTTGCACATATACGAGGTTTATCTTTGCCCATTTCTGATATGCATAAAGACCTCGAAATGTCTCATCAAGTTTTATCACAAGCACATTTCCATTGACATCTGATATATGTATCTGGCCTGGAAGCATTATAGCACTTCCTACAAACTTGTTGTTGTAATATATGTTGAATGCTGCTTTTGCGGTTCCATTAATGCTCAGGAAAGTTAAGTTATAAAGCACCACTTTATATGGACCTATACTTCTGCTGCCATGTTCAAATAAGAGAATATTATTTTCTATTATTGGAGGAATGGGACGGCAAATAGGTCCATGCCAGAAATAAGGACTTGATGCGATATTCATTCTGTTGATAGCTGCAGAACTTGCGAATGCAGACCCGAGGCCTAGCAATAGCATTGAAAACACAGCCAATGCCATAATTCTGGTTTTGTTCAAATTTCTCATTTTCTCACCTGATAGATAGAGATTCTTTTTTCCTGATATTTAAATATTCTGTTTTTTATAAATTTTTTATAAACTTTTTATAACTTTTATATTAGTCATTTTACTTGCACTTTGTTAACAAATTGAGCGGGAAAACTCACGCTCTTTAGAGGCGGGAGGGT
>Ga0080006_1092176_pt1 | contig 26109 bp, 24 predicted proteins | sample RS3BMetagenome_FD_69209 | JGI IMG/M metagenome (GOLD analysis project Ga0080006, IMG submission 69209) | Ferric oxide microbial mat and aquatic microbial communities from Rainbow Spring, Yellowstone National Park, USA - RS3B (SPADES... ...
CGCCATAGTACATTATGTCATGGGCATCTATCGCGAGTATACTTTTCTTTGAGAAGGTACCTGCAGAGCTCAGCCTTTCTATCACATAATCGTTGACAAGGATCATTCCAGAAGGATCCTGATATCTCAGGTGATTTCTTACTGTCTGACCAGTGCATGCGCCGATAAATTGTGCAGATCCTTCTACGTAGCTGTTGGAAAGAGAAGCAAGGATGACAGAGCAGATAACTGCATCGCTATGCCTTCCCCCAACATGCATAGCTTGAGAGACTGTTTCCTTAACAGTTATGTAATACCTTGACCTGTCAGGACCCCTTGGAACACTCCAACGCATCGTTCTTGTGTTGAGATGCATAAGAGCTATGTTGTTGGGGTGTTCCATTAAAATTTTTGATCTACTGTAAAAGGCGTGGGGTTTCTTTGTTTCCCCAAACCCCTTCATTTTGCTAATATGACTGATATTACTGAAAGATACTTACCCTGCATTCTATAAGACAGGATTGCTGATATACTTGCACCTAGAAAAGTAACCAATGAGACTAAGCTGTGCAGGACTGGAATTGAATGTAATGCAAGGGTTAGACCCACACCTATAGCTCCAAACCCAGTGATTATCAGGGCAACCTTTATGGCTTTATTTTCATTCAGACCAAGGAGGGAGCCCACGAGAATAAGCAGACCCAATATAGTTACTGAGCTGTTGAAGATGTCTGCAGAGGGTTGTTGGAAATGGCAAACGCCCGATGAACAGACCATTGAACCAAGATGGCTTATTGTGTCTGAAGAAATACTGTAGCTCGGATAAAGTGCTTCAGAAATCATCATTCCTATGAAAAATTCAGCCACTGCAACCACAAATAAAGCACCAGTCACCTGTCTCGATGTTCTCATAAATTTCAGTTAATTATCTCGTTCATAAAAACGTTGTTATGCTTAACGAGGGATATCATATGAAATAGCAGTTGTTGTTCATATCAAAGGTCTGAAAAGGTCTTGCCATCCACCAGTACCTATTTTACTAGTACAGATTTCTATCTGCCCTGCCAGCCTGTTACACTTCATGCTTGCAAACATACCACTTGCTTCCTTCAGCAATTGAATTGCCAGCTTCTTTTCACCTTGCAATGCCAGCATAACACCTTTCCATGCCAGCACCCTTGCTAATGCTACTTTATCATGACTGAGAAGCTCAGCGGCTCTTTCAAGACTTATTTCTCCTTCGGCAATGTTAGACTTACAAATGTACACTATTGCCCTAGCCAACTCCACAGTTCCGAGCACATCTCTATCCTGAACATTTGCAGAATGCCTTATCGCTTCACCAACGTCCATAGCAGCCTTATCGATTAGATTCATCCATGCAAACAATATAGCCCTTTCTGCATAAGAATATGCAAGCATAAATGTGAAACCCGAATTCATAAACCCTTCAATTGCAGAGTCAATGCTTTTAAGTGCATCATCTAACCTATTCATAGCTCCGAAGATGTAAGATGCATGCAAATCACAATAGCCTAAAAGAGATTTTAGCCCTATCCTGTTCAGTTCTTTTCTTGCATTTGCAAGGTCGCGAAGGGCTATCAGGAATCTTCCCTTCAGGAATCTGATGTAATCTATATTTAGTCTGCTCACGAAGTAGCCTCGAATATTGTGCAATTTTTTGTCAGCATTCATGCTCTTCATCATCAGAGAATAGGCTTCTTCTAATCTCCCTTCTTCAAGATAAGCTTCAGCAGCATTATACATAATACGAGCCTCTAATGACCTGTCTATTCCCTCAGTCTTCAAAGCCTTATCATAATATTCCTGTGCAAGTTTTATGTTGCCAAGTTCCTTTGAGACTATCCCAAGACCGCTAAGCGCTGAAGCTCTTGCCAGATTATCATGGGCAGCTATAGCACATCTTAGTGCTTGCTTGTAATATTCTTCAGCGGTCTTTAGGTCTCCTTGCAACGAACGTATTGCGTTAGCCTGGGCTATTAGCGCCCATGACGATAGTCTTTCATCCTTTATAGGGGACAATTCTTGAAGCATGTTCAGTAATACATTACCATACCCCTCATCAACATAATATTCCTGATTCTTGAGTAATCCAATAGCTTCATCCGCATTTTCACCTTTCACAAAATGATACAGAGCTTCTATCTTATCTTTAGTGTTGACCTTTGCGGCGTAATACTTCCCTGCCATCTCATGCAATTCCTTCTTTGACGCCACAAAATTGTAAGCTGCTTCCCTTACGAGGGGATGAACTTGGAAATCATCTCCGATAAATTTCAGTACTCCAATTCTTTCCATTGTAATAATGAAATTCAATAAGCTGCCTTCACTTATTCCCCTTGCAACGGACTTTATTGCTGACCTATCTATCAGACCTCTGAACACAGAGACTGAAAGAAGTATGGAAAGATTTTCTTCGTCCAAGCTGGCAAGTATAGATTCTCTTATAAAATCGTTAATTGTGTTGCTTACGTCGACCAGGTTAGCATTTCTCAGTTCAGACACCATTTTTATTAGTAATGGGTGACCACCACACTTTTTGATAAAACCTGAATATTCTTCAGACCTATCATTGTTAATCAATAGCCTGCACTCTTCTTCGGAAAGGCCTTCTATCTTCATCGACTTCGCGTTCGAGATTTGAGTCTTGCTTCTCGAAATGATGATGCAACGGGGTGAACCTTTTTCGGCTATAAACTCAATAAAACGAATTATGCTTTCGTCCTTGCATTTATGAAAATCATCCAGCACTATCAGAGTTTTGTTCAGCGATAACCTTTCAGCTGTCAATTCAGCCAGAACTCTTTCTTCCTTGAATCCTTGGCTAATTAGGTTTAATAGCTCTCTATCTCCAAGCGTATTCAGAAAGACAGCGACCTTAGTTACGAAATATTGGAAACTGTCTACCTGTGAAAGCTGGTGCCAGAATACGGGCATCTCTGCCATAGTGCTCATTGCAAATTGAGATACGAGAGTGGTCTTTCCTATGCCAGGCATACCCCATACTACAGTTGTTCCTTCGCAATTTCTTAAGACCTCAAGTTCTCTTCTTCTGCCAACGAATCCATTTGATTTAGGTATTTCAGACCTGTAATAGGGAAGAGTTACGTCAATACTCTTCCTGTCTCGAACTCCAACCTTGATTTCTACCCCTTCCGGATTGAACTCAAGGACTATGTTGTGTGCATTTAAGTAGTACTGCTTTACATTCTTTAATCCTTCATCTGTTTCTACCCTTTCCCATCTATCAAATAAAAGCCCTGCTCTTTTGAGTTTGGTGAGTCTCTCTGAAATATGGGATTCCCTTGCACCGAGCAGCTTTGCTAGTTTCCGTGGGTAAGAAGGAGTAGTCTTGAGAAGGCAGAGCAGTGCAATATTAGTTCTGTCAAAGAGAGAAGGGAGAACCTCTTCTCTGGCTTTTTTATATGTAGTTTGCTCGGCTTCGCTCATCCTCTTATCATCCTGAGTTTATCGAGTAATTTTCATGATTCCGATTCTTTGAACCTGTTGCAATTAAGATGCTGTAGTTAACTTTAAATGCTGAACATTCGACAGAACAATGCTTTACAACAGATTCTATTGGCAAACCAGCTTCGCTTGACTTTCCGCTTAATCAGGAAAGCTACCATTTAAATCTTACTTTTTGCAATAGTAATCAGTTTGTCAGCAGATGATATTCGAAGGTCGGCAATAGCCATAGTTCCTGTTATGCTCGTTCTGACAGTTCTTCTTGCTGCACCACAGGCTTTAGCTAGCTCTCAAACTCAAATAATTCTATCTTGCAGCATCCCCCCACCCTTTTCCCACGTTCCTCCTAGTCACTGTAGTTCTATCCAGGAGGTGTAACAGTCGCAAATACAGATTACGAGATCGGAGGATTCTGGATTTGGTGTCAGGCAGGCAGCGGAAACTCCTATGGACCCGACTGTTCTGGTTCAATGTACATCGAAGAGGTCAATCTGAATAAGGGCGTGGGAGTGTATGATACAACCTCCATAAGGGGAGATACTTCAAACTATTTTCAAATAACCTTCACCACATCGGACAACGACATGACTTGCACTCTTACTGTAGTACCTGGGTCAGGCACGCTTTCGGGAACCTGCGATGGTACAACAATTATATTCAATAATGTAATAGTTCGAGTCACGTAATTCAATTAGAGTCTTTCATTTTTTATATAAAGTGGAGGAGAAATGTTACATATAAAATGTTTTGTATCTCTCTTCCATCGCAAATCAACCAAAAATAGATGAAGAATGTAATAATATTCTTTCTTTGAAATGCCTTGTCTTTTTTCAAGTTTCTGGATTCTCTACAAGCATAAATCTCTTAATCTTCTTGGATAGCTGTCAGGGCTCTAGCGTCAGCTTTAATATCATTTTCCTGCACATGGTGTCCTAGCTAGTTTCTTGCTTTTCAGATAATTCCAAATGGAATCAACATTCTTGAGAGCTTCTTCCTCGCTTTAAGTAATTATTATCAAGGCATAGACATCTTTTTCAAAACAATCTTTCAATATAAGATGAAAAAAGGATAGAAAATAGCTGGCCAAAAGAAAAATTACAGATAATCCGAAACACGGATTTCGTTTGGTCAAGATTCTTAAGGAGTCTCCAGATTCAAAAATTATAATAATATAAGTAATTATTGTTACGCTTCGATGCAGATTGAGCCACAGAATAAGCAAAACAAAGTTTACGATGATATTGATTACAGTTATCATGTCTGTAATTCTTTTAATTTACGGCTTTGAGAATGCCATCACTCCTTCTACTGCAGAGAATCCAATACAGCATATAATCATAATCATGCAAGAAAATAGGACATTTGACAACTACTTCTGGACTTATCCAGGACAATTAGGTTATAACAGTAGCCTATGTATGCCCATAAACCCCTCTTCTCCTTCTGAAGGTTGCATGAAACCTCAGCTCTCAACAGATCCAAAACTATCCGGTGACCTTCCTCACGACTGGAAGTCAACATGGACTGCATATAATAACGGCTCAATGGACGGTTTTCTTAAGGCGGCAAACGACAACCCTGCTGTAATGTATTACTACGATAACAATACAATTCCCAACCTCTGGTCCTATGCAGAGCATTATGTGCTTGCAGACGAATTCTTTTCGTCTGTTAAAAGCTACAGCCAGCCAAATCACTGGTACATGATAGCTGGTACCGCGCCTGCCGTCTCAATATTGCAGAATTCAATTCAAGAAAGAAAGGCTTGTTATGACCCAGCAACAAGGAGTCTGACTTTATCTACCTGCTCGTATATCAATGAAGCTCAGGAGATACAGACAATGGCTGATGAATTAACTGCTCATGGTATATCCTGGAAGTATTATGATACTCCTGTTCTGCCCAACCAGACACTTGCAAAGGCTATTATCAGCGGGAAGGCATTTGACTACTGGAATCCTCTTGATGCTAAGAATAGCACTTACACAAACTCTGTATACAGAGAGGATGTGGTGGCTAGAGAACAGATATTTTGGGATATAGATAACGGAACTTTACCTCAGGTATCTTGGGTTATACCTAGTGCACCCATAAGCGACCATCCCCCTGCAAATATCACTTTAGGCATGTGGTGGATAACGGATGTAGTGAACGCTGTCATGAAAAGCAAGTATTGGCAGAGTTCCGCGATAATAGTGTTATGGGATGATTATGGAGGCTTCTTTGATACTGTTTCACCACCGACTGTTGATTCATATGGCCTGAGCTTCAGGGTACCTGCTCTGATAATTTCTCCATATGCAAAAGCTGGTTATCTCGACCATACAGTCTATGACTTTGAGTCGACACTGAAATTTATAGAATGGAGGTTCAATCTGCCTCCTCTTGGTGTAAGAGATGCAAGTGCTAACAACCTGCTTAATGCCTTCGATTTTAGTCAGAAACCACTGCCTCCAGACATAATACCTCTAACTAGTCAGCAGCTCTCCGCGATTCAGCCTTATATTATGCTTGGCTCTTCTTCTGAGCCTAATCCACAAACGATTCAGCTCCCCTTCATAAATAACGACCCTGACTAACATTAATGTAAATGTCTTCGCTGCTCTGAGCTACTCCTCAACTGAAGCTTTCTGCTTCAACAGCTAGACCAGTTCTCATAACATAAGAGTGCAGCTTCCTATGGCTTTCCTGTCAAGTCGAACCTCTTTGAGCTAAAATAGATTCTCTACAGGCATAGTAAAATAATCATTCCATATATCACTATAAACGCATACCCAGCAGGCCCGAATTCCTTTCACCATAGCTGGGATAAGTACAGGCGCATTGGACTAAAATGTATTGAATGTTTACAAAGTAATAGAAATCTACGATTCTAATTCAATGGTACTATCGTCAACGCTCAGTCCTGTCCATCTTACCTTGTAACCTAATTTCTTCAAAACTTCATATGGATACATTATACCATTTCCTTCGATCAGGTTGATTGCATCAGATAGCTTCTTTACTTCTTTAAGTTTGCTAGCTATCATTTGAAGCTTTGTTTGAGAAACGAGACAGTCGCCTATAGCAATATATCCTTCAACCTGTCTGGAGGTCAAAAGTCTACGAAGAGCATCTACAGAAATATAGTATTTCTTTGCAATATCCTTTATCTCCACAACCTCTCCTGATATGTCAAGGGGCATTTTTTCCAGCTTGCTAATTTCATCATTTTCCATATCCTGCTGTATCCTCTTAAGCCTCTCGATTACAGCATTTACAGGCACCCTCCTATTGTAATAGATAATATCATAAGGAAGCTCTTCAAATTTTGAGCATGCAAGCTCTTTATCCACAGCTAGTATAATATCGGCTTTACCTAACATCTTCAACTTTCTGATTTTATTTTCAAGGTATTCTTTGGTCCAGAATCCGACTATCTCAAAGTAAACCTTCCTTCCGTTTCTCTCAAACATGAAATCCGGAATAATGACTTGTGAACCTGTCAGCAAAGGCTCAGGTTCTCTTTCTATACTCCAACCCGTATCATAGGTTGAAAATTCCTTTGCAAACCTTTCTTCAACAGAACTGTCGTAATTTTCATAATTATCAAGTTTGGGAAATAACTCAGATTCATTGGAACTGAGATTTAATTTGAAGATTCTGTTACTGCTTCTCCATAGTATATCTGCCTGGATCTTCCATTCATCAGACTTCATTATTTCAGGCAATATTTTGGCAATAGAGGCTCCATACTTTTCGCTCATCCTGAATATTGATAGGGGTCCATCCACAGATACTGTATATGAATTATCGCTCTTCTGAATGGAATACATCAGGCCGTTTCTTTTTATTGCTGAGAATACCCTCTTCCAGTTATCAGAAATAGTCAAATCAATCTTTATGCATTTAAACAGCAGAGTCTGGGTTAATGATAGGTTGTATCGCCCTATCAGTTCTTCAGGGCTGATTTGTTGGAAAGAGGATAAGATAAGCTCTTCATCAAGGTCTGCAAATAGAGACCTTTCAACCTCGTCATAGTTTGCTCCTAAAATTTTTGCAGCTTCAGTTATAGCTGCAACTCTATCTGTAAACCCCAACTTGCTGGCAATTTCAAATGCTGTCGACCTTGCCTTTGTCGGCTCAAGAGGAGCCCTTACTTCAAACACGCATCTTCTTTCCAGCAGAAGCGATAGACCCCTTAACAGTTTATAATCAAATATATCCTCTTCCAGTTCTCTTATAGCCTGGTTAAGGTATGCCTTTTTCTTTCCTACGCAGCCAGCAAATATTGATATGAGATTGTCAGCAAGTTTGATGAACTCTTCCTGCTTGCCGATAAATAAAGGCCTAACTTCTCCCTTCTGCAATTTAGCCCTGAGAAGTTCCGCAGGAAGCAAAATTCAATCAGACCCCGCTATCTTTCTCTTTCTTCTCCAGCTGGTACCTGTCTCCGAAGTTTCTCTGGAAACTATCTCTATCAGCCTTGCCTTTTCTTTCCCATGACTCTTTCTCAAAAGCCTACCAAGTCTCTGAATGAATTCCCTCGAACTTCCTGTCCCGCTTACTATCACTCCCAGAGAAGCATCAGGGACATCTATTCCTTCATCGAGTACTTTTGATGTTACAACAGCTCTGTACTTTCCGTCCTTGAAACCTTTCAGCACATCAAACCTCTCCTCCTTGCTCGTTGTGTGAGTTATGAAAGGAATAAGAAATCTCTTCGATATCCTGTATACCAGCTCATTGTGCTGTGTGAATATTAGTATCTTATCATTCTTGTTTGCCTTAAGTATATCTCCCAGCGCATCTAACTTTGCTTCAGAGTTAAAGGCTATGGAGACAGCTCTGTTTCTTGCTTTAAGTGCCTTTCTTCCTTCCTCATCACGAGAGCTGAGCATGATAAACCTGTTATAGTCGAATTGTCCTCTGAACCTTATTCCTTTCTTTTTTACATAGTTTCTGAAGATACTGTAGTTCTCTTCGTATTCTTTTCTTTCATCTTCATTCAGGTCAACTGTTAACCTCTGCAATTCATAATCTGAAAGGTATCTACCTGCCAGCTGTTTTGGCTCCTTTGCGTAAACCACCCCTCCCACCAGCCTTGGAAGCTCAAGATGCAGCATATCCTCCCTTTCGAGCGTAGCTGTAAGGCCTAACCTGCAATTTGCGGTAAAAGTTTCAGCTATAATTCTGAAGCTTTCAGCTGCAAGATGATGAACTTCATCAAATACTATAAGGCTGAACCTGTTCCCTAGCTCATGGAAGCGAAGGTAGGCAGAGTCATAGGTTGCTACAGTTATACCCTTTATAGTATTTTCACCTCCTCCGTAAACGCCTGCATCGCAGTCAAAAGCTTCCTTTATTCTCTGCCTCCATTGTTCCAGTAGCTCAAGAGTCGGGACTACTACAATTGTCGGCTGATTTACGATTTCAATCGCTTTTAATGCTATAACAGTCTTCCCTGACCCAGTAGGTAAGACTATTAATCCTCTTCTGCCTGCCCTTTCCCAGTTCTTTACAGCTTCTTCCTGATAGCCCCTTAGATTTATCCCGCTCTTCAGATAAGGCATAGCCGGAAGAGACTGAACATTATCGACGAAAGGCAATTCGCTCTCCCTGAGGTATTTTATAATGTCACCATAGTGCATAGCCTTTGCTCTGTAGGCCTTTATTCTCTCATCCCATTCAGAATGAGGGACCCTTATATCTCCCCTTATCACTATGCTCCCCATCTGGAAGGTCAGAAGAGCGCTTTGCAAAGCTAACCATGCAATGTTTGATATCTATATTTGCTTTTCATAAACTAATGAAATTCTACCTTAAACATTCTGTAGGTAATAATTGCTCTTCCGGGATAAGCAAACATTGCAATATAACATACCTGCTAGTATTGCACTATATAACTTACAAATTATCGGATTATCTATATTTTCGCTTTATTAATCAATAAACTGATTGCAGACATATCAGCCATATTGTCAAAAGAGAGTTTGATGCTTACTTTCAGATCTAGCTAGAGGTTCCCGGTTGAATCTCACGAATCAGGAGAACCATTTCCCTCAACACATCGCTAAGGCAGTGCCGGGCTATTGCTTCAAGAATCAACTCATCCCCGCCCTTGAGGTATGCGGCCCAGAGCTCTGGCACATCTTTGCCGGATACCTTTCTTTCCCCAAAATAATCTTCAGGTTCACTGACCAGCTCATCAAGCTTGGGCCATTTCATATTCTTCAACTCGGCCAGTTCTTTGAACGGTTTCATAATGTCAACGAAGTCGGAATCTTTGACATCCATTCCTAGCTCTTTTTTCATTATATTCATTTCAAACAGATAATTGTAGGCATAAAATGGTCTGGGTAGATGAGAAAGCACTGAGGTAATTTCCCTGTAGTAATCTTCTCTTTCTATGCTCTTCCTCTGGATTATGACAAGCTGATTCTGCGTAAGGTAGCCCAAAGTAATTACCTCTGACGAAGGGTCTATGTCTATCCTGCCGGTGGTTTCAAAATCAATCAAAGTACCTTTGTATAGGCCTAGCAGCATCACCTTAGAATACAGTATGCTGCTCATTCACATTTACCCCCCTCTATTTGGGCTTAAATATTCTAGGATGATATAATTGCAGCCAACGTGTGACAGATTAAAAAGGGTAAACTCATACGGTTCAAGTTCATGAAAGATAAGTGAGTTGGCCTTGCGGGAATCAAAGAGTCTGGTCATGAGAAATTCATATGGCTGCTAATATTTAACAGATGCAGCATGTAAAACGGGCGAAAGGGGGTCCATCAAATCTGTGACCAGCATTAATAAATAACAGACTTATATTATACTTCATCCTGCATCAAGGACTGCTCGAAGATGAGGACGAATATAGCTGCAGATTCGAAAGTTCACTCCAGGCTGATTCAGATAGCCAAAAAGAACAGGACGACTGTTTACGACCTGACAAACTCCTTGCTTACAATATGCTCAGATGCTATAGAAAAAGGCTTGACCATAGATGATATAAAGGGGCAGATACTGATAAGGTATGCTGTCAAGAATCTGGATGTAGTTTTACTGCCAGGCAGCCTCATAGAGTATATGGTGAATCAGCTTTATCCTGTAAAGAGAGAAGAGATGACGGAGCTTTTCAGAGAAGCAGGAAGCCAGCTTGGAAAATACTTCAAAATAAAGGGATTAACCTTCGATGATATACTTGAGATGGCAAAGAACGGATATTCTTCCATAGGCCTGAGAGAGCTTACTGTAAGCCAGCTTTCATCTGATAAGGTAAGGATTTCGATATACGGATTGCTCCTGGGTAAGGCTGCAACAGAGGTTGGACTCAGCTTCGTAAAAGGTCTTTTGGATGAATACGGTTTCAAGATAGTCAAAACGGAACTTGCTGAGGGGGCCGTGGCAGTGGATTGTGAGATAGTTCACAGTTCCACACCCTTCAGCTGAGCCGTATAGCAGATATATGGCATGAAGATAGGTTCATAGGGAGAAGGGTTTCGATTGGTATATGACAGTCTTCAGGATTACATAAGGAAGCTTGAAGATGAAGGAGAGCTGGTTCATATTTCTAGCCAAGTCTCAGTAGAACTTGAAATGGCAGAAATACTGAGGAGACTCATGTACAGCAACGGACCTGCGGTTATATTTGACAGGGTTGAAGGATTCAACATTCCTGTAGCAGGAAACCTTTTCGGGTCTGAGAAGAGGCTTAAAATTGCCCTGGGAGTTGATGATTTTGAACAGCTGGGTAAGAGAATAACCGACATTCTGAGCATGCAGGTTCCTTCCGGTCTGATTGAGAAGTTCAAATCTCTTCCGAAGATAGCCGAGCTTGCTGGATATGCCCCAAAGATAGAGAAGAAAGGCGAAGTCATGGAGAGAATAATAAACGATAGACCCAGCCTTTCGTTTCTCCCTGCACTTAAATCATGGCCAAAAGATGCTGGCAGATTCATTACTTTCGGAATGGTAGTTACAAAGAATCCTGAGACCGGAAGCAGGAATTTCGGTGTATACAGAATGCAGATATATGATGAGAGAACTGCAGGGATGCACTGGCAGATTCACAAGAGAGGAGCTTACCACCACGCATTGAATAAGCAAATTGGGAAGAAGACAGAAGTTGCTGTGGTGATAGGTGCAGACCCTGCTGTAATCTATGCATCAGTGGCGCCTGTGCCGGAAGGGCTCGACAAATACCTTTACGCGGGTATAGTTAGGGGCGAAGGCGTAAGGCTCGTTAAGTGCCAGACAGTTGACCTGGAAGTTCCCTCCAACGCAGAAATCGTTCTCGAAGGTTATGTCGACCCTAATGACATGAGGACAGAGGGGCCTTTTGGAGACCATACTGGCTATTATACCGAGCCGGAGCCATTTCCTACGTTTCATCTGACTGGAATTATGATGAAAGAAAAACCTGTTTACCTGACAACGATTGTTGGCAAGCCTGTTATGGAGGATGCGTACATAGGAAAGGTTGTGGAAAAGGCATTCCTTCCTTTAATGAAATTCCTTCAGCCAGAGATTGTTGATGTAAACTTTCCCGAAGCTGGATGGTTCCAAGGGCTGGCAATTGTCTCCATAAAGAAAAGGTATCCGGGCCAGGCTAAGAAGGTGATGATGGGCCTCTGGGGTACAGGTCAGCTTTCTCTTACAAAAATGGTCATTGTTGTCGATGAGGATGTCAATGTTCATGACATGAATGAAGTAATTTGGGCAGTTACAACGAGGACAGAGCCTGCTAGGGATATCATCATCTTGAACAATGCTCCAGCAGATACACTTGACCCTTCCTCTCCAATAAGAAACCTGGGTTCGAAATTGGGAATAGATGCTACAGTGAAGGGTCCTGATGAAGGACATCACAGGCAATCGTTCGACCCTGTCAATCCCGACCCTTCGACCGTTAAGAAAGTTAATTCCAGGCTGGAAGAGCTTGGATTGAAGAAACTGGGGCTTGGCGAAGAAAAGCTGCCAACTTGAAGGTAGGAGAATGGTCAGTATATTCAACGAAGTTCTGGGAAAAGAAGTCAAGGTTCCAGAGTCTCCAAAGAGAATAATAAGCTTAAGCCCGGCTATAACTGAAACTCTCTTCATGCTCGGCTTTGACAAGGAAATAGTCGGGGTAAGCGCATTCTGTGCCAGACCTGAAAAAGCTAGGCAAAAGAGGAAGGTTGGAAGCTACAATACTGCAAGGAAGGAGCTGATAGAGAGTCTAAAACCTGACCTTATACTAACAATTACGGGCTACCAGAGGCCTCTAGCATTCAAACTTGAGAATCTGCCTGTATACCCTCTAGAGCTCCCTGTATCTGTATCTGGGATAATAGACCTTGCCTCAAGGGTTGGGCTGGTGACTGGTAAGGCTGAAGAAGTTAGACTATTAACATCAAGACTGATAAGGAAAGCTGCAAAGGTAAGAAAGCTCAGAAGGAGTGTTGAATGCTACGTAGAAATCGACCTTGGTGGGCCTGTTTCTTTCGGCTCATACAGCTACATCACAGATGCTATTGCATATGTAGGAGCCAAGTCGATTTACTCAGAAAGCAGGTCTGAATGGCTTCAGCCAGATTTGAGCTATGTCGCTAAAGCTGACCCGGATGCAATAATATATGAAGCGAAAATGTACTCAAGTTTTAATTTTGACTCCCTTTTAGCTTTAGTCAAATCGAGGGGCTGGGATAATCTGAGGTCTGTCAGAGAGGGACATCTGTTTTTAACCCCTGGTCCTTTAGATTTCCTGGCACACCATGGCCCATCGTTTATAACAGATGCACTGCCATGGCTTTCTGAAAGGCTTGGAATGTGTGTATAGCAAAACTTTTTTCAGCATAAATGTCTGCCTGAGCTATTGCCTTTCAGCCTGGCTGTATTTATTGCATCACTCTGGTCTCTCTCTACAGAGATGTTCGAGGATGCATCAGTAGATTTCATCTATGCCAGAATCTTCGGAGTAAGAAGGCTGGTACTTTCACTGATATATTCAGCAATCATTTTGACTGGATTAACATCAATTCTTGTCTACATTTTCAGGACAGAGCTTCTTCCCTATCTCCCCTTTGCATCTAAGTTTTCAGCTGTGTTCTTAGGAGCAGTAGGGGTTTACTGGCTGATATTTTCACTCAAGAATGGTAAGAAAGCAGAAAGTGCAGATAAGAGCCCCTTTCTTCTCGTCTTTGCTGAAGTGCTAGAGCTATTTTTTATCCTGCTACCTCTTTCCCTTACAAACCATGTTCAAGAAGCCGCAGCTTCGGCAATTATCTCTGTATTGGTAAGTCTAACATCAGCATTTTTGCTGCAAAGACTGTTTGGCAATTTTCTCAGCAAAAATCTTAAAATAAAGTATCTCAAGTTTCTGTCTGGTATAATCCTAATTTTTCTAGCAATTATACTGCTGTACTAGAAGAAAGGATAAAAAGCTATATTCCTCTAGCCAAACAGTAGCTCGGCATGTATCCCAGGACCTTTCGTTATCTAGCCCCGAAGACCCTGAATGAGGCTGTTGAATTTGCCCTATCTCACCCTGAAGAAGCGAAGTATCTTGCTGGAGGGCAAAGCCTCATACCGATGATGAAGCTAAGGATAGCATCTCCTGCTTACGTTATAGATGTCAACAGAATAAATGGTCTATCTTACATAAAGGTATCAGATTCTATGCTGTCAATAGGAGCTTTAGCCAGACATTCCGACATTGAGCATTCAGATATTGTGGAAAAGAACATGCCCATTCTGAAGGAAGCTGCAGCTCAGATAGCTGACCAGCAGGTAAGGAATCTGGGTACCATGGCAGGGTCAATCTCCCATGCAGACCCCGCTGCAGACTGGCCTGCTGTTGCACTTGCATGCAGGGCAGAATTCTCAATAATCGGAAAAAACGAAAGAACAGTAAAAGCAGATGATTTCTTCCAGGGTCCTTTCCAAACTGCTATGGAGCCAGGAGAATTCCTGAGGGAGATAAAAATACCTTTGCCTGAAGGAAGGTATGGTTATTCGTACATGAAGTTTGAAAGAAAGGCAGGAGATTTTGCTACGGTTGGTGTGGCTGTAATGCTCAGGCTGAACGGAAATGTCATAGATGACGCAGCAATAGCTCTTACTGCAGTTGCTCCAAAGCAGTTCAGACTTTATGATGCTGAAAAATTGCTCACTGGAAAGGAACCGAGCAACGAATTGATTGAGGAAGCATCAAAGATAGCAGCAGAGAAGAGTGAGCCGTCAGCCGACCTGAGAGGCTCTGTTGAATATAAGAGGGAGATGGCAAGAATATTTACAAAGAGAGCAATTAAGGCTGCTTTGGCAAGAGCTGGATGGGTAGGGAACTGAAATGACAGAAGCTAACGAAAGAATGAGTATAAGCATAAACATAAACGGAAAGGATTATTCTGCCGAAGTCGAAGCAAGATTGCTTTTAGTCCATTTTATAAGAGATATAGCAGGGCTGACAGGAACGCATGTAGGATGTGATACAACCCATTGTGGAGCATGCACAGTTCTCATGCAGGATGAAGAACAGAGATGGAGAGCTGTCAAGTCCTGCACAATCTTTGCCGTGCAGGCTAACGGCAAGAAGTTGAAAACGATTGAGGGTCTGGCAAAAAATGGAGAGCTGCACCCTATACAGAAGGCTTTCTGGGAGAATCATGCATTGCAATGTGGCTACTGCACTCCAGGGATGATAATGTCCTCCCTGGGCTTCCTGCAATATAACAGAAATCCTACTGAAGAAGAGGTAAGACATGGAATCTCAGGCAATCTATGCAGATGCACAGGTTACCAGAATATAGTAAAGGCAGTCCTGGCTGCTGCAAAAGAGCTGAAGGATAAACCTAACATACTGGACTGAATAATGCTGGAGCGATGTAGCAATGCATTTTGAAGATAGCTTCAGTGTAGATGCCCCTATAAGCGAAGTATGGAAATTCATATCCAGCCCTGGGGAATTCGTCAGAGTTATACCTGACCTGCAGAACAAGGAGATAAAGGATGATAGAAACTTTTTCGTTTCTTTCAAGATGGGGCTGGGTATGATAAGGGGTACAGTAAACATGAACTTCAGGATAGAAGAGGCAGAACCAGAAAAATATCTCAAGCTTGTTGGTAAGGGAAACGGTCTCCAGAGCAATGCAGACCTTACCATTATGCTCAACTTATTGCAGCAAAATTCTTCAACACTCGTTAAATGGTCTGCCGACCTTAACGTTGTAGGGACTGTAGTGAGCGTAGGCTCAAGGTTTATAGAGCCAGTTACAAGGTCAAAGGTAAAAGAGATAGTGGAAGGAATAAAGAAGGAATTTGCAAAGAAGAAATAGGCATTAGCAATATGTGCAACTGTGCACATTTGCATGCAAGGGCTTGAAATTTCTTTATCATTGAAAAATCACAAGACTTAAATCGGATATGCAGAGTGAGCTCATGTAATGAGCTTCTCCCTAGGCTATCTGGTCAGCCCAACCCAAGCCTGGTATTCCCTTTGGGACATATTTGTCTACCTTGGCATTGCGGTTGGGGTGGTTGTAATATCATATTTTGTCTATCATGTTGTAAGATACAGGAGCAAGGAGGATTATGTTCCAACTTACGAAAACAAGAATGGTTCGCACGACCTCAGGTTTGTTCTGGTAAGCACTTCTCTTTCAATAATAGTTCTGATAGTTCTCAGCATAGGTACTTTAAATGCTGCTTCAGTCACATTTAACCCTCCTCAGTCAAATGATACCGTGCACATAGAGGTTATAGGCCATCAGTTTTACTGGCAGTTTGTCTATCCTGATGGGAGGTCTCTTATCAACAACCTTACAATTCCAGCCGGTGCAGTAGTAATTTTGAACGTTACTTCCCAGGACGTATTCCATTCTTTTGGCATCTCCCAGCTTGCAATAAAGATAGATGCGATCCCTGACAGGTATAATACAGTATGGTTTACAGTTCAACAGCCAGGGGTATATGTGGATGCGATAAGATGCTTTGAGCTCTGCGGAGCTGGCCATGCATACATGATAGCAAACCTGACAGTGGTTAGCTCTGCAGCCTATCAACAATGGATGGCTCAGAAGGTGAGTGGCTAGAATGCAGCACGAAGAGATTATGCAAGTAAAGCAATCCTGGCTCAGAAGGTGGCTGTTTACAACATATCATAAGGATATAGGGATTCTTTATTTTGTTACTTCTCTGTATTTTGCATTCGTTGCAGGCATACTTGCTGCCCTGATGAGGGTTCAGCTATCTTCGCCAGCAAACACTTTCCTTGGAGCTACAGAGTTCAACAGCGCTGTAACTGCCCATGGTTTGATAATGATACTATGGTTCCTTTCGCCGCTAGGAGTAGCGTTTGCAAACTACATTGTGCCTATGCAAATAGGAGCTGATGACCTTGCCTTTCCCAGGTTGAATGCTCTGAGCTACTGGTTATTCCTGATTTCAGGAATGATGCTTGTTATCAGCTTCTTCATGCCCGGAGGAGGCTTTGGGGGAGGCTGGACCACCTATGCGCCTCTTTCTACATCCCAGTATAGCCCCGGGCCTGGGCCAAGCCTTGCTTTCATGGGATTCATACTTTTATGCATCTCCATAACCGTGGGAAGTGTTAACTTCATCACGACAATTCTCTGGAAGAGGGCTCCAGGCATGGGCTTCAGGGAGATACCCATGTTTACTTGGTTCACATTCTTTACACAGGTTCTCATGCTGATGGCATTTCCTTCATTGCTGGCAGCTCTAATTCTGCTGATGTCAGACAGACTGCTTGGTACTTCATTCTTTGCAGCATCTAGCGGTGGTGCACTGCTGTGGGACAACCTTTTCTGGTTCTTTGGTCACCCCGAAGTATATGTAGTATTGCTTCCAGCTTTTGGAGCAATACTCGAAATTCTTCCCACATTTACGGGAAGACCTTTGGCTGCAAGAACCGCAATTCTAGTGGCTGCAGGCTTTTTAGTTGTACCTCTGAGTGTATATGTCTTTGCACACCACGAATTTGTCACTGGGATCCCGCTTGCATTGAGAGAAGGCTTCACAATAACAACCTTTGCAATTTCGGTTCCTTTCGATGTTATGGTCCTTTCCATGATTCACAGTCTTGCGGGAGGAAGGATCAAGCTGAAGACACCCATGCTGTTTGCGATTGCAGCTGTAGTAATATTCATAATAGGAGGTATAACAGGCGTATTCCTCGCTTCATTTGTGCTCGACATAAACCTGAGGGGAACTTATTTTGTAGTGGCACACTTCCATTACGTGATGGCAGGTGCTACGATCTTTGGCCTATTTGCTGCAACATACTACTGGCTTCCCAAGATGACAAACCATATGTACAGCGAGACACTTGGCAAATTACATTTCATAATATCTTTTATCAGCTTCAACATACTCTACTTTCCTATGTTCCTGCTATACGAGATGCCCAGGAGAATATATACATACCAGGCAAGCACAGGCTGGGGAACACTTAACTATATAGCCAGCATAGGAGGCTTCATCTTCATAGCCAGCCAAGTGCTTTTCCTTGCAAACCTTTTGATAGCAGCAAGCGGAAAGATACCATCTAATTCGAATCCTTGGCACGCAATAACGCCAGAGTGGGTTCCGGGTGTATTTGCACCTGCAGGTCTGCTGGAGAGCATGCCAAATACCAGTTCTTCATCAGCACATCATCAGCACACCAGCCAGAGGCCTCTTTCTCTTGCAGCAGGAGCAGCTGTCACATTAACAGGCTTGGCTCTTTCTAGCTGGAAGCTGGGTCTGCCTTTCCTTGGAATAGGGAATCCCTTCTTCTTTGCAGGGCTGGCGCTTGTTGCATGGTCAGTAATAGGTTGGGCCCATGACGACCTGCTAGGAAAATTCAAAGTGCCGGATGAGGAGAGGGGTGAGAGATGGCCGAGCATAAGCTTTCCGAAGATGAAGCTGGGAGTCTGGACTTTTCTGGCGTCAGAGGTTCTTGTCTTTGGCTCAATACTCAGCAGCTACCTCTATGTCAGAGCATTTTCAGAAACATGGCCGGCTCCTGGCAGCATACACAGCATAACTATAGGGACTATAAACACAATAGTGCTACTTTCCAGCAGCCTTACTGCTTTATTAGCACTCAGGGCTGCAAGGAACGGTAATGTCAGGGGAGTACTTTCATGGATAGGCATTACATTTGCACTTGGCTCCACGTTTCTAGCAGTCAAAGGTTTCGAGTGGTATGACCTTATATACAATCTTAAGTTCACTCCTCAAAGCGGATTGCCTGGAAGCACATACTTCTTTATAGTGGGGCTTCACGGAGCTCATGTCTTCGCGGGTCTGATGGTTATGCTGTATATATTGAGGAAAGCACTTGCTGGAAAGATAACCAGAGAAAACCACCAGGTGGTTGAGCTGTTTGGCCTCTACTGGTCCTTTGTGGATATAGTATGGATATTCATCTTCCCTCTCTTCTACCTTATGTGAGGCGATAGAAATTGAGTGAAAAAATGGGCAGATATACTCCGTTTGCAGTCTGGGCGTACATAATGATAGCTACTTTGCTTGAGGCCTTTCTCAGCAGCTTCTACTGGCGCATCTACCCTATGCTTGTAGATTCAGTGATAGTTGCACTTATATGGAGCCAAGTCGCAACAGTAGGTCTGTTCTACATGCACCTCAAATATGAAGAGAAGGGAATAAAGATCTTCGCCATAGTTCCTATTGTATTCCTGGTTGCTCTCATAGTAGCTCTGCTAGGCTCGGTGCAGCATTAGGTGAGAGATATGGGTTCAACAGATTATAGTAGACCATCCTTCCTGATAGTAGCCTTGATTGTTGGTATAGGCCTCATACTTGCAATCGGAGTAGCTTTCTTCTTAGTGGCAGGTGTAAATATACCTCTTACTACTCAGTGCACAACCTGTTCATCTTCAAACATAACAATTGCACATATAACTATTCTATCAGGCGCTGCTTCGAACCAGAATTCGCCCGGCTACAGCCCTGATGTGGCTGTGGTGATAATAGGCGTAAACAACACAGTTCAATGGACAAACGACGATACAGCAACCCATACTGTTACAGGAGCAAAAGGCACGTTTGATTCTGGAGATATAGCTCAGGGTCAATCATGGACCTATAACTTCACAAAGCCAGGGGTCTACAATTACACATGCATTTATCACTCCTGGATGCACGGGACTATAATAGTGAAGCAGGGAGCAAAGGGGGTAACTGTTCTGATACCGAACGGAGCAGGCATACCTCCAACTCCGTGGAATCAGAGCCATCTCATTTCGAATCTGTACTATAATCCATCAATCATCACCGTAGTCATAGGAGTGAACAACACAGTTACATGGAAGAACGTTGATACAGCAGCACATACAGTTACCGATGTTAATGGCAGCTTTGACTCTGGCAACATAGCCCCTGGGGCTACTTGGACTTATACATTCAACACTCCAGGCGTCTATACATATTATTGCACTTATCACCTGTGGATGGGGGGCAAAGTTATAGTTCTTCCAGCAACCAATTCAAGTCAAGGAGGATAGTTCATAAACCACTTCAAGAGCTGGTATAGATATGTACCAAAAGTATTTGGTCCTTGCCACAATAATCTCAACATATATTCTCATCGTCTGGGGGGCTTACCTTACTGCAGGAGACTGGGGTGCAGCTTGCGGTGTAGGCACAGCCAGCGACTGGCCTGCATGTAATGGAACATTTGCTATTCCCTTCAACAACTATGGCGCTATGGTTGAGTACATTCACAGGACTTTGAGTGTAATAACTACTGTTCTTCTTGTAATCACTACATTAGCTGTCTGGAGAATGAAACCTAGGCCAACAGTACCGTCTGTTTCATTGGCAATTTCTTTGCTTCTGCTGATAATTCAGATTCTGCTTGGTGCTGTTGTGGTTAATACAAACCTGAATGCAGTTATCACAGCAGCTCATCTGGCCAATGCAACAGCTCTTTTTGGCCTGATGGTTGTAGCCGGGGTAAAGATGTTCGGAAGCGAAGAAAGAAAGCTTGTGTCACAGGCAAGAGCAACTTAATGCTATCGCTTTAAAGGGGCTCTTGCCAAACGCATGCGTGAACCTAACACTCACTTCGATAAGGGGTATCAAGGTGGGACATGCAACAGAGGGGAAGACAGGATGCACTGTTGTGTTGCTAGAGCCTGAAGCGATGGTTGCAATGGATGCGAGAGGAGGCTATCCCACAACATTTGATACAGATGGCATCGGCATAGGAAAGACCTACGTGAAAAGACATGCGGTCTTTCTATCCGGGGGCGACGTATTTGGTCTTCAAGCTGCCGCTGGGGTGCAGAAGTATCTTTTGGAGAGAGGAATTGCTTCGGGGAAAATTCCTCTGGTAGTGGGAGCCACAATCTATGACCTAAATTCGCAAAAGGCTGATTACTCCTCCCTTGCATATACTGCATGTTCTACAGCATCAGCCGATGAGGTACAAATGGGAGCTGTTGGAGTAGGTGCAGGAGCCTTTTCTGGCAGGTTCGCTGGTATCAACAAAGCATCAAAGACTGGGGTTGCAAGCCATTCGATTAAGCTTCCCTTTGGCGTGAAGATAGCTTCGCTTGCAGTTACTAACTGCATGGGAAACATATTCGACTATAAAACAGGCAAAATCATTTCAGGTGCAAAGAATGATAGCAATTTTATCCATTTTGAGGATTTCATACATCAATACATCAAAGAAGGTTCTAAAAAAGGAAATACAACTCTAGCTGTTGTAGCTACAGATGCAGATTTGACTCATGAAGAGCTGGTGAAAATGGCCAGTATAGCACATAACGGGCTTGCAATGAGCATCAGGCCTGTTCACACTTCAGACGATGGCGATACAGTTTTCGCAGTCTCAACTGCATTTAAGGAAATTAAGCATAACAGGTCAAGGTGTGTTGATGCAATATGCTACTATGCTTCTTTATCTCTAGCAGAATCTATCCGCATGACAGGGCTAACTACTTAAATCAGTGATGTAATATACATGCATAGAAGCTAGTTGGACCTCTATTTAGGATGCTCAGGCTGGAGCTACGATGCCTGGGTAGGCCCATTTTATCCATCGGGGACAAAACAAGCAGACTTCCTGAAACTGTATTCTAGAGCATTCAATTCGGTTGAGATAGATTCAACCTTCTACAGGTTACCTGGCAGAAATATGGTCAGAAAATGGGCAAGTGCAACACCTGATGAATTTATCTTCACTGCAAAGATGCCCAAACAGGTTACCCATGATAACAGGCTTGAAGGATCTGATGAAATACTTCAAGCCTTCTTCAGTTCAATGAAGCTTTTAGGTAAGAAGCTGAAGTGCGTGCTTATTCAATTACCTCCTTCCTTTTCATATAAGAATGGATGGAAGATTTTCAAAGATTTCGTTTCTGTGCTCCCTTCATATTTCGAGTTTGCAGTGGAATTCAGAAGCCAGGACTGGTTTAGAGATGAAGTATATTCCTTTTTGCGGGATAGAAAAATTACTCTTGTTTGGTCGGAGGTTCCTTATGCTGAACCACCTGCTATTATTACTACAAATTCTGTCTATCTTAGGCTTGTAGGAGACAGGTCGATAGGCGAAGAGCAATTTGGAAAGGTTGTGAAAGAGAGAGTAGCTGATGTGGCAAAATGGGTAACAATGTTGAGACAATCCCAGCCAGATAGAGTATTCGCTTTTTCTAACAACCACTTTCAGGGTTTTGCTCCTGCTACAGTCAACCTGCTCAGGAAAGAGTTGGGTCTTGAGCCGGTTGATTATCAGAAAGTGATGACCCTTTACAAATCGCCAGGTCAGCTTTCTCTCTTTGACTGAATAAACAAAAGATAGCTTCATTAATTGAGCAGTTTTTCACTCTGCTAGAATATAGCGAACTTCTTTGAAATCCTTTTGGCGTGAAAAAGTCTATAAAATTGAGGCCAGATTTGTAAGATAATGTCCCATGCTTCATACCTCAAATTCCCTGTTGCGTTTATGCTGAACAATTTTTCATTCAAAGGGTTGAAATTCTTTGAAGCTTAGAATTGCTGGCGGCAATGATAGGAAAGACAGAATCTTTTCTGATGAAGAAGGAAGGCAGTTATGCATCCTAAAAAGAACTTCTTTTGATGGCTTTACTCTATATGATATGGAAGGAAACTTTCTCTGCAACTACCAGCGTCATAAGGGATTTTTCGCATTTAATAAGATAACGATGCTTGACAAGGAGGGAATGACAAAAGGAACCTTTCAGCAGAAATCAACATTTCTGGGTCAGGGATGGGATATAAAAGATGCTAATGATGTTACAATAGGAACCCTGGCTGGAAAGGTGAAGAATTATCAGCTCAAGATGAATGAAGGTGTAACGCTGGATATTATGCTGGAAACAGGTAAACCAGACAGAGACGCTTTTGGTCTAACATTTCAAATAGCTTGCGATATAGACATAGACCTGAGCTGGATAGGTGCAGCTATAATTGCAATAGAGGCAGGAATGAAAGGGACTCTTGCACCGGTTACAAGGTAACTACCATCCCTTCGATAAGAAACGATTACAGTGTATTAGGTCAGCACGATTTTCGGTTGAGATTTATCAGTTCTACATATGCTTTAACGAATGAACCATCTTCCCTTTGCATCCTATACGTAAAGTCCGTTTGAATTAATTCAACATATCTATTCTGTTTACCAATCATTCTTCCTCATTCTCTGATAATGGACCGGGGGGGACTTGAACCCCCGACCTTCCGCCTGCAAAGCGGACGTTACTACCCCTGAACTACCGGCCCTTGGAGGCAGGCTGTATAAAATAAGGTAAAAAAGTATTCCATCTTCCAAATTCTAAATTTTTATATTGCTCGTAAAGGCAGCCGTTGAACCAGGGCCGGTAGCTCAGCATGGTTAGTGCTTTCGTTGCGACCAGAGCGCGTGACTGATAATCACGAGGTCAGGAGTTCAAATCTCCCCCGGCCCAATTTGATATCTGTCTACTAGTTGACCCAGATTTTGCGGCCTATCATAAGGCAAGCGAGAAAACAAAACCTACGTCCTTCAGGTGTGGTATGAAAGCTATTCTTACTTGGACCCTAGCACTTATACATCACTTAAAGAAAGACCTTAAGAAAGCATGTGGCTGTAGGCCCTGAAGAATGAAACATTAAGGTAGCGACCTTATTCATGGATGGAATTTATTTAAAAAGAGTCTCTACACTACTTCCCCAAAACACCATACTGATATTCCAACTGGAGCTGCGGATTATTAATTTGTCTTATAGTATTTTCACATGACAAAGCGAAGTAATGTTTACAAACAGGGTGTTAGTATGCTGTTCTCAGACAGACCAAAGGAAAGAAGAGAAGAATTATTTGACAGAGATGATGAAATATCCGAATTGAAAAGAGCGTCAAATCACCCGATCACCCTTATCACGGGGCCTAGAAGGATAGGAAAAACGTCACTGCTAAGGGTCTATTTGAATGAGGAGAATATGCCTTCTGCGCTTGTAGATGTGAGGTCTCCGACCAACTCCTATAGGGCTCTTTCTTTATTCCACATTTTCCTCTATTCTTACACAGCTATCAAAAACAGGCTTCTCCGGGAAGTTAAAAAATCTGCTTCGTCATGTTAAGGGAGACAGTTTTGCAGGTTTTAACATATCACTTAGCTGGGGAAGCAGACCTTCATTACATGAGATAATGAATAGCATCAATTCTTTGGGTAGAGCATTGATAGCTTTCGATAAAGCCCAGAATCTGCGGGGAAAACTTGCAACAAATTTTATTTCATTATTGGTTCACTGCTATGATTATTGTAGCAACGTGAATTTTATTTTAACCGGTTCAGAGGTAGGCCTCCTCTACGACCTTTTAGGGATCTATGATGCAGAATCTCCGCTTTATGGAAGACACCTTGACGAAGGTCAGCAGGTTTGACAGAGTATTATCGCTAGAATTCTTGAATGCTGTTTTCGGGAATCGAGTTTGGAAGTATCGAATGATGTGCTGGAATATACCGTTTCCAAACTCGATGGGATAGCAGGATGGCTTACAAAGTTTGGTCTGCAACCTCTTAAATCAAAACCAACTAAGCAATTAGTTGAAGAAGTATTTTCCTATGCACCAAAGACTTCGATTAACGAAGTCGACCATTTTTCAAAGCAGTATCTTGATGTTGTTGAAGCTATAGGAATGGGCAAGGACAGATGGAGCGATATTTAGCACTTTATTTCTGCAAAAAGAAGGAGAGATAGCTATGATGCTGAGTTATCCAGGTATCTAACAAAACTGAAGAAAAGAGGTTACATAATTTCTTTGGAGAATGAACAATACAGATTGCTAGACCCAATTCTTGAAAATTATTTTGCTGCTGTGCGCTGAAACATTATCCAGCCCCGGATGTTAGCACAGTCAGGTCTCGGATAAGAAGCCAGGGTTTAAAATAAACTATCAAACAACTGCTTGTTTACACACGCTTCAATCGCCTGCATTAGAATATATTCCATATAGAATTTATATAAACTATATTTTATTGCGAAAATGAATATATACAATCTCCAGAGGTTCAAAGTTAGAAATGAAGAACGGAATATCTGAGAAAGTAAGATTTACGTCAGGTGAAATTTCGAAATTCATCTTTTGTCCTAAGGGTATCAGGCGTGCTGTGGCAAAAACAACTCTCGCCATAGCGCTTATTATAGTGATGGCTATTGCTGGAGTTGCTGTATATCTTTTTCAAGCCAACAGCCAGCCTCAGCCTCAGAAATCCCAGCTTCAAGGGACTTTGAACATTGCAGGTTCAACACTGGTCTTTCCTCTGATGAATTCATGGACATTTGCTTATCATCAGCTATATCCAGGTGTAACGGTTAACTACAATAGCATAGGCAGTGGAGGAGGTATAGCTCAGATAACTGCTAGAACAGTAGACATAGGAGCAACAGACGCTCCATTGACATCAGCCCAATATTCTGCACTTCCTGCAACTGTGGTAACAATACCAGAATCTATAAGCGCAGTTGTGCCTGCATACAACCTCCCAGGAATAAAGAATGGTCTAAAATTCACAGGCGATGTGCTTGCCAGAATTTTTCTGGGCAACATAACCAACTGGGATGACCCGGCTATTGCTTCTCTCAATCCAGGTATAAGCCTGCCAAATCATGCAATAACTGTAGTGCACAGGTCAGACGGCAGTGGAACGATGTATGCCTTCACAAACTTCCTAGCTGATTCTAATGCTCAATGGAGAAGCAAAGTAGGATACAGCATTACCCCTAACTGGCCGACTGGAATCGGGTGCAAGGGAAATGAGGGTGTTGCAGGATGCATTGAAAACACACCATACTCAATAGGGCCTCTCGAGATAGCCTATGTAATCGAGAACCCAAGCCTTATCTCCTACGGAGCGGTCAAAAATGCAGCAGGTAACTTCATACTGGCAAATCTAACCAATATAGCTGCAGCTGCACAGGCAGGAGCATCTGTTGGTCTTCCAGCTGGTAACGCCTCATGGACTCATGTTTCTATAATCGATAATATATTCAACGATACTTCAGCAGCAAACGCCTATCCTATTACAACCTTCACATATCTTGTTACATACCAGCAGCAAACCAGCAAGACACAGGGGATGCTTGTGGTAAGCTTTCTGTGGTGGGTAATAAACAGCGGACAGCAGGCTGGTACAAGCTTGGGCTACATAC